>JAEEGL013551402.1_pt1 | contig 18515 bp, 16 predicted proteins | sample 9134231 | NCBI WGS metagenome assembly JAEEGL01 (sample SAMN16246548, study PRJNA631951) | gut metagenome | biome: gut microbiome; feature: rumen; material: fiber-attached | host: Bos | place: Iran: Karaj | collected 2018-10 | reverse complement strand
GATTGAACCTCCGCATACGGAACCTTAGGAGCGGGGGTGTGAGAGGTCGGCGGCTTATCTGCCGCCTCCTACTCGATTGTAGAAAAAAAGTTATATTTGGGAAACATCCTATTGACAATTTTTCGACAATAGTGTATAATACATTTATAACCTTATCAAGAGCGGCGGAGGTAACAGGACCGATGAAGCCGCAGCAACCCGGCTGAAGTGCCGAAGGTGCTAATTCCTGCGGTTTAATCCGAAAGATGAGGACGTTATGATTTCATGACCTCTCACTTCGGGAGGTCTTTTTTATTTATCAGGAGGTCTTATTAATGAGTAAATGCTTTTTTACATCCGAATCTGTTACCGAGGGACATCCAGACAAAATCTGCGATCAGATTTCAGATGCTGTTCTCGATGCTATCTTGGAACAGGACAAGCTAGGTAGAGTCGCATGCGAGACATGCGTTACTACAGGAATGGTGCTTTGTATGGGTGAGATAACCACCTCGGCTCAAATTGATATTCCAAAGATAGCTCGTCAGGTAGTTATTGATATTGGTTACGACAGAGCTAAGTATGGTTTTGATGGTCATACCTGTGCTGTTCTTACTTCTATTGACGAGCAGTCCCCTGACATAGCTATGGGTGTTAATGAAGCTTTTGAATATAGAGAAGAAAACAGTGAATCTGATGGACTTTCAAATGGTGCGGGTGATCAGGGAATAATGTTTGGCTATGCCTGCAATGAGACTCCTGAGCTTATGCCACTGCCAATATCTCTTGCGCACAAGCTTTCAATGAAACTTACTGAAGTTCGCAAGGACGGCACTCTTCGTTATTTACGTCCAGATGGAAAGTCACAGGTAACTGTTGAGTACGATAATGGTAAGCCTGTAAGAGTTGATGCTGTTGTTGTTTCTTCTCAGCATTCTGCTGATGTTTCACTTGATCAGGTCCGTAAGGATATTGAGGAGTTCGTTATAAAGGCAGTTATTCCTGCAGAACTTATGGACAACAATACAAAGCTTTTCATCAATCCTACAGGTCGTTTCGTCGTAGGAGGTCCTCAGGGAGACAGCGGTCTCACAGGACGTAAGATAATCGTTGATACTTATGGTGGTTATTCGCGTCATGGTGGTGGAGCGTTCAGTGGAAAAGACCCGACGAAGGTCGACAGAAGTGCTGCTTACGCTGCACGTTATATTGCTAAGAATGTTGTTGCTGCTGGTCTTGCCGAAAAATGCGAGGTACAGTTGTCATACGCTATTGGTGTAGCTAAGCCTATTTCCATTCTTGTTGATACTTTCGGTACAGGCAAGGTGGATGAGGAGAAACTCTCGGATGCTGTTGCAAATATATTCGACCTCCGTCCGACTGCTATCATCGAAATGCTTGATCTTAGAAAGCCACAGTACAGACAGCTTGCTGCTTATGGTCACATGGGTCGTGAGGATCTTGGCGTAGCATGGGAAAAGACCGACAGGGCAGAAGCGCTCAAGGCTGCTCTTTTATAATAACATGGACGAGCTAAGTAATTATCTTGTTTTTAAGTTCACCAATGCTGTATTTATCGAAATCTTCAGTAGATATGCATCCAATTCCGAAATGGCTGAGTTAATTGCCGAGGATGGTTCCGTGACAATGAAGTTCAAGATGATAAACGGTGTTCTCGATACGCCAAAGACCACGGAACAGTTCGTAAGCCTGATGTATATTCTATTTGAGGCGAATCCGAAGTCTCCTGCGGGGCGTATTTTTATGTCACATCAGCGTGATATACTGCGAGAGACAGTTTTCAGACTGCAGCAAGTGATAGATGGCTTCAGTGATATACATATGACAATTCATTCTGAACGCCCGAACAAGGACGATAATTCGAAATCGGATGTAACACATACTGAGTATAGTCTTACAATGACGAAAAGCGTGGAAAGAACTTAATAACATAAGAGAAATAATAAAAAACTCAACTATCCAATTATTTTGAAAGCGTTTTTTACGTGATAAATTGTATTATTATAGACTTGTTGCACCAATAACTGTAAAAACTTCATCTAATAAATTGCAACAATTTAAGATACTGATAAAGAATAACCGCCTGCCATTTTGACGGGCGGTCAATTTTTATGTATTATCATTGTTAAAATGATACAAAAATACGTAAAAATAATTCAAAAGTACATACTGTGATTATTGACTTGATTTATTTACAATGATATAATTATTGTAGATAATTATGCGTACTTTGTACGGAATTGGAGGAGTTTACATGAGATTCAGAAAAATGCTGAGCGGTCTTACTTCGCTGGTGCTTTCAATTTCTGCTTTTGTAGGGATTGGCGCTTCCGACCTTGTAAGTCCGACAAATACTCAGGCGGCTTCCGTTAATTGGAAGTTTGATTTCGGTGGAAGCGGTGCGGCAAACGGCTTCACAGGCGTGTCGGCTTCGGACGGATATGATTCAGGAAGAGGCTACGGTTTTGCACAGACCTGGAACGTGGCTAACGTAAACGCAGGAGGCAGCGGAGTTACTGCGGACGCGGTTCAGTTCAAAGATTACGGTACTGGCAATACCTTCAACGTAGACTTGCCGAAGGGCCTTTATGAGGTAAAGGTGACAATAGGAAACGCACCTCGAACAACCATAAAGCTTGAGGGCATGGTTCAGATGATGAATCTTACTGGCAGAGGAGCGGTTGAGTCCGTTAAGATACCAGTTACCGATGGTCAGCTTAATATTCAGGCTGTTGAGGGAATGAGCAACCGTGAGCAGTCGATTTCAGCTGTAGAGATAACACAGATTAACGATTCAGGAGATATGCCTCCTACGGTATGGATATGCGGTGACTCTACAGTTGCTAATTACTACAACTGTGCAGACACTTCGCAGCATGGCTGGGGACAGTTCTTCAGTGGAAAGCTCCCCAATGGAAACTATGACGTCCGTAATATGGCTACAAGCGGTCAATATGCAAAGGGATTCGTGGATGCTGGTCAGTTCGCTCCTATCGAGACTTACGGTAAATCAGGGGATTACTATATAATTTCCATTGGTATAAACGATTCAAATTATTCGAATGAAACGGAATACTACAATACAGTCACTGATATGGTAAAGCGCGCAAAGGCAAAGGGTATGACTGTAGTTCTTGTAAAACAGCAGGGCAGAAGAGGAGATCTGCAGCGTAATCCCAAGCTTTCAGGTCGTTGGTATGGTGGTTCTCTTGACAAGATAGGCAGTGAACAGAACGTACAGGTTGTTGATCTTTTTAATAAGTGGCAGAATTTTGGCTTTTCTGTTGGATATGATGGAATGGCTTCATATTATGCAATAAAGAATGATGGTACTGCTGATGACCTACATCAAAGTAAAATGGGCGCTCAGAAGATTGCCGAGATGATGCTTGAGGAACTGCAGTCAGGAGCAAAAGAGCCTGTACATCCTAAGGAAAATGTCTGCTATATGTTCAGAAACGTTAACAGTGGACTTTATATGGAGGTTGCTGACAGTATGAATGTTCAGCAGGGAGCTTCAGGTGGTGTTTCGCAACTTCACAACACATGGAAGTGTGTGCAGGCGACAGGCGATTATTATTACATCAAGCCTGTAGAGTCAGATCTTTGCCTTTATGTTGAAAATGGAAGCCGGGATAACGGCGCGAATATAATTGTTGCGGAGAAGAATGGATACAGCGATCAGTTCTTTAAGTTCATGGACAACGGAGATGGAACGGTGACTATTCTTACTAGAGCTTCACGTGATGCTTCTGCAGTAGAAGTTGGAAGTGCAGCGACTTCAAGCGGTGCAAATATCCAGCAGTGGGAGTTGAATGGTCACGCATGTCAGAAGTGGGAAATGAGTGAAGTTGACGATATAGTTATAACAGTTCCTACAACAACGACAACAACAACCACAACTACGACTACAACTGAGATAATAGCAACGTCAGTTACAACTGTTCAGCCATTTGATATAACATATGTACCGGGCGATGTGAATTGTGATGGTGGAGTTGATCTTTCCGATGCGGTTCTTATCATGCAGGCACTTGCAAACCCGAATAAATATGGTGAGGGTGGTTCTGACAGTCGTGCAATAACAAGTATCGGAAGAGGAAATGCCGATGTTACTGGTGATGGTGACGGCATGACAGTTAACGATGCTCAGTTCATTCAGATGTGCATGCTTGGTCTTGCTAAATTGCCTGAGCCTATAACAGCTGTTGTTGCGCCTCAAGAGACTACACAGTCAACTACAACAGCTATAACGACTACAGTTCCTGTTCCTGTTAAGTATTACGCGGCAGACCAGACTTGGAATGATGGTATTATCGAGACCACAAACACAGGTTATACTTGTGATAAGGGTTACGTAAATCTGGGTAACAACTCTGAAAGCAACATCACATTCAGTGTTAATGTTCCTTCAAATGGTAATTATATGACACATATACGCTTTGCAAACGGTTCGACAAATGACCGTAAGATGAAGCTTTTTGTAAACAATAATTTTGACTCTTGCTGGATGCAGTCTTTCCCAGGCACAGGCTCATGGACTGACTGGAATGAGTTCGGTATTGTTCTTCCGCTTAAGGCTGGAATCAACACTATCGTTTTGCAATCAGCAATGTCAGAAGGTGCACCAAATCTTGATTATATCGAGTTAATACAGACAGATGAACCTTATGCTGAGATATACGATCCATCACAAGAGAAGCAGAATACAGGAAGCGGTCAGCATATGCTTTATATCGCTGGTGATTCTACTGTACAGAGCTATGGTGAGAGATATGCTCCTCAGCAGGGCTGGGGTTACTATATGCAGGACTATTTCAGTAGTGATATCACTGTTGCAAATCACTCTATTGCTGGAAGAAGCTCCAAGAAATTCTACGATGAGGGCAGGTGGCAGACCATTGCTGACAGTCTTAAAACAGGTGACTTTGTAATGATACAGTTTGCTATAAACGATGCAGGTTCCGCAAACGCTGACAGATACGCTCCGACTTGTGGAAATGTGGATAATCCGTCATCTGGATCATATGAATGGTACATGACCCAGTTTATCAAATCTGCTTTGGACAAGGGTGCAACCCCCATACTTGTCACTACAACAATAGGCATGAAGGCTTATTCCAATGGCAGATTTGTAAATAGCTATACAAACTATAATGATGCTTGTTATGGTCTTGCTAGGAAGTACAGTATTCCGTGTATAGATCTTAATTCTCTTATGGTAAGCCATTATAACTCTGTAGGTTATGATACTGCCAAGAGTTATCATCTTATGGGAGCTGTTGCAGACTCAACCGACGGAACTCACTTCTGTGAAAAGGGCGCAAATATCATTGCTGGACTTGTAGCAGGAGAGATTAAAAAGCAAAACATAAGTGGATTAGCTTCATATCTTAAGTGATTAGTGAATAGTTGAAGCGGTTATACGTCGCTCCAAACATTCAAAGGATATCTTATATATAATAAAGCCCGAAAGCAACAATTATTTTGCTTTCGGGCTTTAATTAATGTGGACTAAATATTTATAGTTACTCAATAGTAACTTTTTTCATAATCTGAGGATTTGTGGGCTTGTCATTGTAGTCTGTTGCGCATTCTGCAATCTCGTCTACTACATCCATACCTTCGATTACCTTGCCAAATGCGGCATAGTTTCCGTCAAGGTGAGGTGCATCCTCGTGCATGATAAAGAATTGTGATCCTGCAGAATCAGGCATCATGGAGCGAGCCATTGAAAGAACACCTCTAGTATGCTTGAGGTCATTCTTTACCCCATTTGCGGCAAATTCACCCTTGATATGCCAGCCTGGACCACCTGTGCCTGTGCCGTTAGGGCAACCACCTTGTATCATAAAGCCCGGGATAACTCTATGGAATGTGAGTCCATCATAAAATCCCTGCTTTATAAGCTTCTCAAAGTTTTCGCATGAGATAGGAGCAATATCGGGGTAAAGCTCTATTTTTATTTTCTTCCCATTTTCCATTTCAATAATAACCATGATAAATTCTCCTTTATATTAATAATCAATATATGGTATCTCAAGTTTTCTGTTGGGATCAAATTCTGTGGTGTCAGCTTCACGCCTTTCCCTTTCGGCTGCCTCTTTTGAAGCCTGTTCAGCATGATATTGATCAAGAAAATCGAGTGTGGTAGGTGTATCATTTTCGTCAGGTTTCGTGACAGGTATCATCTGCGATATTTCTCCATTTGCATCGGTAACTACCATGTACATCTGTCCTGAGTCTGCAGGAGCAGTTGTCTCAATTATCATACCGAATTCATCTGTGACTATCTCACTGAAGAAATCGGTAGTTTCATTGGTTTCAGACTCATCATCAGAATCTTCAGTTGTAGTTGTTGGCGTATAATTTGGAGGAGTAAGATTCGCAGTATTGGAAGGTGTAGTAGGATCAGTTATAAGATGAGGATGTTTTCTATTTTGTTTTGCTATATCCTCAGTACATGACTTACCTGCGATTATGATGAACGCTGCGGCGATGATCGCGATGCAAAGCGCTAATAATGACCTTGTCTGCATACTGGACGCTCCTTAAAAAGTTGATATGATATAATTATAAACCAATAATAGTGTATTGTCAAGTGTCCGAAAGTGACATTATTTGTATTGGTGTGTAATAATCGCCATAGATTGGGAATATTATATACAGGGAGGAGATAGTATGAATAATGATAAGATAGATACAGAAAAATATAAAAAAGAGCTTATGAAACTCTATAGCAGAAGCTCTTTACATAATGAGAATTCGCTGAAAACAGAAAATGTACAAACAGAGGAGCTTCCTGATGATACTATATATGCTGACTTTTCAGAAAACGACAGCAGCGAGTCGGATGACTACAATATCCGCTATCCCGAGCCAGATCTTACTGATTTGGATACAGACTATGGTTTAGATAATACAAAGGATGATGAGCCACCTGAATATGTCTCAGATAAATTATTTGGTAGTGATAGGGGCTATATATTGATTAATGTGCGAACTGGTGATGATTCTTCGGCAGTTGAGGGAGCTTTTGTGAAGGTTACAGCTGTAGTGGACGGTAAACGTCTTGTTCTCGCATCAGGCAATACGGACGAGAGTGGTATATCGCCGAAATTCTCGTTGCCAGTGCCGGATTTCAAGCAATCACAGACTCCGGATCCCGACGAGCGACCTTACAACCTTTTTGACGTTAGCGTTTATGCAAAGGGATTCTTCAGGGCCAGAAGTGTTGATGTACCTGTTTTTTCAGGAATAACCTCTGTTCAGAACTTTAACCTCATTCCTGTTCCGCTTATGATGAGCAGCGATGATGAAACTGTGACATATTATAATGCAGAGCCGAGCTTCGGCGGCGGAAAGGAGTGAACCATGCTTACAGGAACTCCATTTATTCCAGAAACTATTACAGTACATTTAGGCTTCCCTGATTCTGATTCGCCGAATGTTGAAGTGGATTTTGCTTCATACGTCAAGAATGTTGCTTCAAGTGAGATATATCCAACATGGAACATCAGTGCTATACGTGCCAATATCTACGCTATAGTTTCGTTTGCGTTGAACCGTATATATACTGAATGGTATCGTTCGCGTGGATACGATTTCGACATAACTGCGACTACTCAGTTTGATCAAAAGTTCATAAACGGTCGTGAGTATTTCGAGAATATAAGCTATCTCGTTGACGATCTTTTTAATGACTATGTTAGGCGAAAGGGGAGAGTAGAGCCGTTGTTTACTGCATTCTGCAATGGTACAACCACGACATGTAGTGGTCTTTCCCAGTGGGGAACGCAGTATCTTGCGGAGAAAGGCTACAATTCTTTGGAAATACTAAAATATTACTATGGAGAAGATATAGAGATAGTGCAGGATGCTCCCGTACAGACGGCTATGCCCTCATATCCTGGTAGTGAGCTGCAGAATGGCTCTTTCGGCAATGATGTCAAGTTTATACAGATGTGGTTGAATCGCATATCTGGAAATTTCTCTGCAATACCTAAAATTCCTGCTGCAGATGGAATATTTGATACTCCTACGGAGAATGCTGTGAGAAAGTTCCAGCAGGTTTTTGGACTTGAGCAAACAGGCGTAGTTGACGCTGCTTCGTGGTACAGGATAACATATATTTATACAAGTGTCAAAAAATTGGCTGAACTTGATTCAGAAGGAGTACGTTTTGAAGAGATAGCGCCAAGCTTTACAGAAGATCTTAGTATTGGTATGCAGTCCATAGAAGTGAGTATTCTTCAATATTATCTTGCGGTCATAGGAGCGTATTACGAAGCTGTTATACCAGTTGAGATAACGGGATATTTTGGAGAACAAACTGAGCGTTCACTAAAGTCTTTTCAGCGTGTTTTCGGACTTCCACAGACCGGAGTTGCTGATAGAGCTACAAGAAACGATCTTTACCGAGCATATCAGGGTATAGTGGAGAGTGTTCCGTCGCAGTATACCTATGTAGCCCTTTACCCTGGAACTGTTCTGAGAGAGGGGGCAAACGGAGAATCTGTGAGAATAATTCAACAATATCTTACCTACATAAACAGGAGTTATTCAGATATCCCTGCAGTAAGTGAAACAGGCTATTTCGGACCTATTACGAAACAGTCTGTTATAGCTTTTCAGAGGCAGTTTGGAATTGATCCAACTGGTATTGTGGGAGCCGTAACTTGGGACAGAATAGCCGGCGTGTACTCAGATTTGCGGTATGGTTTCGATAAGCGTCCTTATCAGAATCCAGGCTACACTATTAAGTAAATAATTAGTTGATAATTGGGAGTGGTATAGGTTGGAATAATGCGTTAGTACGCTTTGAAGGAGCTACTAGAGTTTGATTTTTAGTTTTTATTATTGTACCAAAGGAGTTGGTCTAGTGCCATATACAGAGCAGCAAAAAAGAGAACACATAAGAGAGCTTCAAAGCTATCTTTACGGAATATCATTATTTGACAGGCGCATTCCGCAGGTGCTTCCCGACGGAGTATACAATTTGCTCACTGAGCAGGCGGTGAAAAAGTTCCAGCGTGCATATGGGCTTCCTGAAACAGGTGAGACTGATACCGCAACATGGGACAGGATAGCCGCTGTTTACCGAGATTATCTTGAGGAAGCTCCTGCGGCTTATCATGTTTTCCCATCGAGAAGCTTCAAGGTATACCAAGGGGATAGCGGAGAACTGGTCTATATTATACAGGCTATGCTCATGAAAGCTGCGGCTTGGTATGATAATATGCCTAAAATAACTGTTAGCGGTGAGTTCGATGAGGCTTCGTTCAAAGCGGTGAAAAAATTCCAGAGTTTCTGTGGAATTGGGGAAAGTGGTATGGTGGACTGCACAACTTGGAATATGCTTGTTCGGTTCCTTGAGGATAAGATGTGATATTCAACTGCCCTTACATAGCAGTGTTACATAAGGTTAACTGATTAAGAAATAATTTTTGCCTAAAAATCGCAGAAAAATTAATAAAATGACGTTTTGAAAACGATTATTATTTATTAAATTCACAATAAGTGTTGACAAATTTATTTTAATAGTGTATAATATATTACATAAAGTTGGCCGACTTTAAATAATTTTGAAAAGGATGTAAAAAACGATGAACAAACTATTTAAAAAAATCGCAGCAACAGCTATGGCCTTCACAGTACTCGGAGCAGGCTCAGTTGTAACTAAAACAATCACACCACAGTTTGACAATTCTATCACAGCAAGCGCAGCTTCTTATAACTATGACCCTTGCTATTGGAATTATCCTACACCTTCTTTCTCATCATCAGTACCTTATTTCGCTATTGGAAGCAAAGGAAAACAAGTGAAATGGGTACAGGCTTCAATTAACTGGTTATTCGGTGCTAAGCTCGATGTAGACGGAAAGTATGGCAATCTTACATATCAGGCTGTTAAGGAATTTCAGCAATGGTATAATGACGCTTTTGGATGGTATTATGGAAATATAGGTGTTGATGGCTATTTCGGTCCTGAGTCACTTGATGCAATGCAATTTGTACAGTGGTATTTTAGCTAAATGTAGTGTAAATAGCTTTTTATTCTGGAATTACAGAATAGAATTTACAGAGCTCTCCTCATAAGAGGGGAGCTCTGTTTTTTGATAAGCTGCCACTCTGATCACTGCAACGTGGGGAGATTTACATTTACAGTCTGACTGTAAATAGCTAGGGTGAAGAATTTTAAACTCTAAAATTTGACTTTGTATTGAAAATGTGATATAATATTTTAAATATGTCTGTCAACAGACGGGCGGAAAACATACAAAGGATTGATAATATGGATTATAAAGCACTTGCAGATTACCTTTTCCCAGAAGTAATGGAAACTCCCGAGGATATAGAGAAACGTTTCCCTGAAAGACAACTTCCTGCAGGAGCAAATGTTACACGTATAGGACCAAGTCCTACCGGTTTCGTACACCTTGGAAACCTTTACAACGCTATTATAGGAGAGCGTATAGCTCATCAGTCACAGGGCGTTTTCTATCTTAGAATAGAAGACACTGACAATAAGCGTGAGGTCGAGGGGGCTGTTGAAACTGTCATCAATGCTATGGACTATTTCGGAGTCCATTTCGATGAGGGTGCTACAGCAGAGGGTGACAACGGAAAATATGGTCCTTACCGTCAAAGGCAGCGTAAGGATATATATCATGTTTTTGCTAAGCTCCTCACGGAAAGAGGACTTGCATATCCTTGTTTCATGACCGCTGAGGAGATTGAGGCTGTCCGCGAGCAGCAGACAGCAAACAAGGAAAACCCTGGAGTTTACGGTAAGTATGCTAAGTGCCGCGACCTTACTCTCGACGAAATAAAGAAAAATGTTGAAGCAGGCAAGGAGTGGGTGCTTCGTTTCAGAGGCCAGGAGACAGGTGAGAACATTTCAGTAGAGGATGCTATTCGCGGAAAGCTTGAAATGCCAAGAAATAATATGGATTTTGTGCTCCTTAAGAGTGACGGTATCCCTACATATCATTTTGCTCACGTTATCGACGACCACTTTATGCGTTCAACACATGTTATACGTGGTGAAGAGTGGATTTCTTCTCTGCCTATGCACGTTGAACTTTTCGATACTCTCGGCTGGAAGCAGCCTGTATATTGTCATACTGCAACTCTAATGAAAATAGATGAGGAATCTGGCGGAAAGAGAAAGCTTTCCAAAAGAAAGGATCCTGAACTTGCTCTTGCTTACTATCAGCAGGAGGGTATCAGCAAGGATGCTGTATGGGAGTTTCTGCTTACCCTGCTCAATTCCAACTATGAAGAGTGGCGTATTGCCAACCCTGAGGCTGACTATCATGAGTTTCCCTATACTCTCGATAAGATGTCTGTTTCGGGAGCATTAGTAGACCTTGACAAAATGAGGGATATTTCTAAGAATGTTATTTGTCGCATGAGCGCTGAGCAGGTTCGCGACGGATGGCTAGAATGGTGTAATGAGTATGACAATGTCTTTGCCAATCTTATAAACAAGTATCCTGAGAGAACTATCGGAGCCTTGAATATAGGCAGAGGTGGTGCAAAGCCAAGACGTGATATCGAAACATGGAAGCAGGCATGTGATTTTATGAGTTTCTATTACGATGAGACATTTAAAGTTACGGATAATATGCCTGAAGAGTGCGATGAAGCTACCGTGAAGGAGTTTTTCGGAAGATACCTTGCAACTTATAATCACAATGATGATTCGGCAGTGTGGTTTGACAAAGTAAAGGTTATAACCGAGGAAATGGGCTTTGCAGTAAAGCCTAAGGATTACAAGAAAAATCCTGAGCAGTTCAAGGGTAGCATAGTTCACATCACAAATATGCTGCGAATAGCTCTTACTGGGCACGCAAACGCTCCTGATATCTGGGAAGTGAGCCATGTTTTAGGCGAGGAAATAACACGCAATAGACTGGAAAAATTTGCGTAATCGTCAAGTAGTTTAATGCTTAATACGCTTCTGCGACTATCAAATAAGCTTTAGAATGATAATTTGTAGGGGACGGCGTCCTCGATGTCCCACCCGAAATATTAATGAATAAAGAGGAAATATAAAATGTCAGACAATAAAGAAAAGAAGAATTTTGAGATACCCCGTCCTGTTTTCCCGAAAAGATGTATAGTAACAGGTGGTATGCCATACGGCAACAAGGAACTTCATTTCGGTCATGTAGGCGGAATGTTTGTGTTCGCAGACACATTTGCTAGATTCATGCGTGACAGGATTGGAAAGGAAAATGTTATATTTGTAGGTGGTACAGATTGTTACGGTTCGCCTATTGCAGAGGGATGGAGAGTAAAGGTCAAGAATGGAGAGTTTAGTGGCTCTCTTGAAGATTTTGTACAGAAAAACCATGACAAGCAGCAGGAAACTCTTGATGCATACGGTATTTCACTCAATATCTTTGCGGCTTCCGGTCTCGGACGCTCAAAGGAGATACACGCCTCGGTTACAGACCGTTTTATCAGCTCCCTTCATAAAAAGGGACAGCTCGAGCAGAGAACAACTATGCAGTTCTTTGACGAGAAAGCAGGAGTTTTTATAAATGGTAGACAGGTTATTGGTAAATGTCCAGTAGACGGCTGTACTTCCGAAAAGGGCTATGCAGATGAGTGCGACATGGGTCATCAGTATATGCCCGAGAACCTCATCAATCCGATAAGCACCCTTACAGGCGAAACTCCAACAATGAAGCCTGTTACCAACTGGTATTTCAAGCTCCGCGACTATGAGCAGCTGATGAAAGACTGGGTGGAGGAACTGAAAAAACGCAAGGATATCCGACCTGTTGTGTGGAAGACCATTGACGAGTTCCTTAAAAATCCAGTTATCTATATAAAGCGTGAGTTTGAAGAAAAGTATATGGAACTCAAGGCTTCCATGCCAGAACATAATTACATAGAAGAGCCCAAAAAGCCTTCGTTTACAATAGAGTTCACCAAGCTTTCCGACTGTGACGAAGCTTGTCGCATACTAACCGAAAACGGTATACGCTATAGAACTGGAAAAACTCTTGTGCCTTTCCGTCTTACAGGAAATATCGAGTGGGGAGTTCCTGCGCCTGTTTTGGAGGGGGTTGACGGTCTTACTGTTTGGGTATGGCCTGAGTCCCTGTGGGCTCCTATCTCATTTACCGAGACTTATCTAGAATCTATAGGCCATGACAAGGAAGAGTGGAAGGACTACTGGTGTAGCAAGGATTCTACTGTATATCAGTTCATTGGTCAGGACAATATTTATTTCTACGGCATTGCCGAACCTGCAATGTGGATGGCTCAGCAGGCGAGTGATGTAAAGACGGCTTCACCAGCAGATGGTGAGTTGCAGCTTCCTGTTATCGTTGCTAATCACCATATTTTATTCCTTGATAAGAAGGCTTCAAGCTCTGGCGCTGTAAAGCCACCTATGGCTGATGATTTGCTTAATCACTATACTCCTGAACAGCTTCGTATGCACTGGCTTGGTCTAGGTTTGGGACAGCGTTCAGTTAGCTTCATGCCTAAGCCATACAATCCTGATGCCAAGCCGGATGATGCTGATCCTGTAGTAAAAGACGGTCTGCTTCTCTCAAACGTTTACAATCGTATGATAAGGACGGCTTTCTATACAACTCAGAAGGAACTTGACGGTGTTATGCCTAATAATATGCCAGAGGAAAAGTTTATAGAGGACGCAAAAAAGGCTGTTCTTGAGTACGAGAGACATATGTCGAAGTTTGCTTTTCATCAATGCACCTATGTTCTTGACAGTTATATCCGTAATGGAAGCAAGTACATGGCTAAGGCACTTACAGGTGAATATCCAGACAAGGAAGAGCTCAAGCAGGCTCTTGCAAACCTATTCTACATGATAAGGATTACAGGCATTTTACTTCACCCCTTGGCTCCTTTCGGCACAGAGAAACTTCGCGAATACCTTGATGTTGACGAGCGTATTTGGTCGTGGGATACTATTCTTGAGCCGCTTACATATTTCACAGGAAAAGATCATAAACTGAAATTCCTGCCTCCGAGGACGGACTTCTTTACACGTCACGAGAGTCAATTTGCTGTTGCAGAGGAGTAAACAGTAATAAGAATGTATTGAGCAGTGTGTTAGAAGCTGCTTAATATAAAAAGCATCTCTATAAGAGAGGCTGAAATCGGATGACTTTAAGCGTTTAGTCGTGAATAACGATAAAGATATACCCAAGAGACAAGTTCAAGAACAGTTATCACAGGTATTTTATACGTAATTTGAAACTAGAAGAACCGTGTTGTTAGTTTTCTGCACTATTTCTGATAATGGAATAGGGATGAGAATTTTAGAATAAGAAGACAATCAGTATTGCTATAATAGTTTTAATTTTATTATTATTGGTTGTTTGAAATAAAAATGGTAGCAAAATGGGTATAAATAGCGCTCGTCAAAATGAAAATTTGAGAATTGATTTCATTATGCAAAGAGTGGCATTTTGGTTGAATGCTAGGTAATGTGTTCCAAACTTGTCAACTCAGAAGGAGTAATTAACCAATGATATATAACAATGTTCTGGAGGCTATCGGACATACTCCGATGATAAAGTTGAACCGAATGAACAAAAAGGGGAACGCTGACGTCCTAGTGAAGTTCGAGGGCTTAAACGTGGGCGGTTCTATAAAGACACGCACAGCATATAATATGATACGTCATGCAGAAATGGAAGGCAAGATACATGAGGGTACTATAATTGTTGAGCCAACAAGTGGTAACCAGGGTATAGGTCTTGCTCTTGTGGGAGCTGTAAAGGGATATAAAACTATAATAATCATGCCAGATTCTGTCAGTGAGGAGCGTAGAAAGCTTGTTAATCACTATGGTGCAGAGGTTATGCTTATCCACGATGACGGAGATATTGGCAAGTGTATACAGGAGTGTCTAGATACTGCTCTCAGAATGGCGGCTGAAGACGAGAATGTGTTCGTCCCGCAGCAGTTCGCAAATGTGAACAATATTGGTGCTCATAAATATCACACGGCTCTTGAGATACTGGAGCAAACAGCGGTAAAGATAGATGGCTTTTGTTCGGGAATCGGTACAGGCGGTACTATTACTGGTATCGGCGAGGCTTTGAAGGCTCAGTATCCTGATATGGTGATATGGGCTGTTGAACCTGAAAATGCAGCAATCCTTGCAGGAGGAAATATCGGAACTCACCTTCAGATGGGAATAGGAGACGGTATTATTCCTGATATTCTTAATCAGAACATTTATGATGATATTTATATAGTTTCCGATGACGAAGCAATTCAAACCGCAAAGGACCTTGCTTCAAAAGAAGGCATAATGTGTGGTATTTCCAGTGGTACAAATGTTGCAGCTGCTCTTAAGCTAGCAGAAAAGTTGGGTGAGGGTAAGACAGTTGTCACTATTCTCCCTGATACTGCAGAGAGATACTTTTCTACGCCTCTTTTTGAGGAATGAATCAAACGTCTAAGGACGTAAAAATACAACAGGAGGTATATTTATTATGAGCAAACTAAACGATTTTCTTACGGAAGCAGGCATGTTTTTCGTTGCTACAAACGACGGTGCACAGCCTAAGCTAAGACCTTTCGGAGCTCACGTTGAAATCGACGGTAAGGTGATTTTTGCAGTTGGAGATTTTAAGGCAGTCTACAGACAGATGCTCGCAAATCCTCTTTGTGAGATAGTTGCCTGCAAGCCAGACGGTGTATGGCTTCGTTATACTGGAAAGATTGTTTTTGATGATGATCCAAAGTATCAGGAAGCTATGTACGAAACTAGTCCACTCCTTAAGGAGATATACAATGAGAAAACTGGTTTCAAGATGAAAACTTTCCACCTTGAGGATGCTACGGCATTTATAATGCCACCTGTTGGGCAACCAGAGCAGATACTCTGATAATTATAATTTATGAATAAAAAAGCCATGAGTTCAATTGACCCATGGCTTTTGTTATCTGTATGCGAGCTTTAAGTCATCAGAAAGAATCTTTCTGAGATCGAATGCTAAAATTGCACCGCCTATGATTGCGGTAATAAGTTCTGATATGGGGATTGTCAGCCATATCAGGTTTATGCTTCCAAAGCAGTATGCTATGAATGCAAGAGGTATGACAAGGAATGTCCCTCTTAGAAGAGATACCATCTGAGCTGTGTGTGCCTTTTCGTTAGATGAGAAATAAACTGCAAGTAATGTGTTTATGCCCATGAACGGCATGAACAGGAAGTAAAGTTTCAGACCGTGCTCGGCTATTGTCTGTAGTGCCTTGTTATTGCTGTTATTGAAAAGACCGACTAAAGGCGATACCTGTATGAAAAGCATGATGTATGCGAGAGTCGAGAATATCAGCGAAGTAATTATGGATAGTTTAAGCAGATAACGAATAGCTGAATCGTTATTTCTGCCATGGTATCTACACATCAGTGGCTGTACACCGCTGGAGATACCTATGTATATAGCTGTAAAGACTATTCCTATATTGGCAATTACGCCATATGCAGCAATTCCTGTGTTACCAAGCAGGCGGTATATTACGAAGTTGAAAACAAGTATGACTATTCCACCCGATATCTCAGTAAAGAACGAATGAAGTCCTAGCGAGAGTATCTCACGAATGAGCTTCGGAGAGGGGTGTGATAAACGGAAACTGAAAGCATTCCAGCCCGTTATAATATGAATGCTCATTATACCCATACTCACGAACGGAGCGATACACGTAGCAAGCGCTGCACCGTCCATACCCATATCCATTTTGAAAATAAAAATGTAGTCAAGCACGACATTAACAAGACTGCCACTCAGCATTCCTAGCATTGCTAGCTTCGGAGCGCAGTCGTTACGCATAAAGCAAGCAAGTAGGTTGTTAAAAAGAAAAGCAGGCGAAAACAGTAGTATCCTGTGCAGATAGCTGTGCGACATCTCGAATACAGCTGAGTCTGCACCGAGGAGATGTGTTATCTGTCGCGAGAAAAATATCCCCAGTATCTCAAACACGGCTGCAATGAGCAGCGTTGTCATGAACGCATTTGAGAAAATTCTGTCAGTTTCTTCTCGTTCGGTCCTGCAATACATCATAGAGAACTTGCTCCCACCGCCCATTCCGAGCATAAGCCCGAAACCGTTCAGAAAGTTGAACACAGGCAGAGCGAGGTTCAGTGCTGCAAGACCTTCCGACCCCATTCCCTTAGAAATAAAGAACGTATCTATCAGTATATAGATAGACACGCCTACAGAGCTGGTGACATTTGCCAATATGTACCTGAAAAAATCATTACGTATTGGTTTTCTGTCCATTAAAATTGTTTACCCCCTGTAAACAAGCGAAGCAAGCCAAATGGCATGCGGACCAGTACGAACACTCGGTATGTCCGCAAGGTCAATTCTCTAATACATAAGTATATTATATCACATTTTTACTAAAAATGATAGACTGTTTTTGTAACTTTGTATGAATGGCGAAATTAACTGCTTAAATTATTGGTGTAAGCTAGCATGTCGAACAATTTTTACGCTGAAAATTGTGCGATTGGTGTGGAACTTTGATGACATTTGTTTATTAAGAGTGTAAGTACTATGATAAATCAAGAGTGTGTATGCCAAGAGCATTGAGCTTAGAGTGTAGTTCGTGAAATTCATCTCGTTGTGCCTTCTTTGCAAAGAAGCCTGAGCATTCGACAGTTATCTTTAGCTCGATAAGAGGGGAGCTGAAACGGAAAAAAGGCGGATTTGCTGTGATATCCCTTTCAAAATCGGTAAAATCAGACCAGGTAAAAGTAGATAAATCCTTGAAAACTAAATGTTCCTTATCTATTGATTTAATATAATTATGGTTCTTGACGAAAGGCTTCCAGTATTTGAACGCAAACCCGTTTTCTGGTTCACCGATTTCATATCCTAGAGCTTCTGTAAGCTTTGATTTAAGCTCTGGATACCACTTATCCCATATTTCATCAGGCATTTCGCCTGATATCTGAATTCCACCTGGTTCTGTTGAAGTGTACAATTCTATATCCGCTTCATGCCATGTAAGACAGTCGTTCCCTCTGTTGTAGTAATCCATAGATTGGAATACTTTATTAACTTTTTCCCATATCTCGTCAGGGGCGGAATAGTGTATATTAAGACAAACAACATGATCTGACATATTTTCTCCTCCTGTTGCTAGATCCTTACTTTCTTGTTTATGTAACGTTCATTAGAAAGTTGTAGGGTTCAATTAAATATATAATGAAAAAAGAGCGCTCCATTGCGAGGAACGCTCTTTATTATCCATGTAGATTGATCAAGCTCTTTCAACCTTGCCTGAACGCAAGCATCTTGAGCAAGCATAGATATGACAAGGAGTACCCTTGACGATAGCCTTAACACGCTTTACGTTAGGCTTCCATGTTCTGCTAGCACGTCTGAGTGACTGAGAACCCTTGATCCCCAAGGTTACGCCCTTTCCGCAGATATCACCTTTTGCCATTACGTTGCACCTCCTTAACTAACCTGTAAAAATACACCCCGATTATTCTAACCCAT
>JAEEGL012497483.1_pt1 | contig 18515 bp, 12 predicted proteins | sample 9134231 | NCBI WGS metagenome assembly JAEEGL01 (sample SAMN16246548, study PRJNA631951) | gut metagenome | biome: gut microbiome; feature: rumen; material: fiber-attached | host: Bos | place: Iran: Karaj | collected 2018-10 | reverse complement strand
GGTGTAGAGCTTGTACTCGGTGCCCTTGTCGGGGGTGATGCTTGCGCCGTAGCAGAAGCCGGCTATATCATACGCGGTGCCGCCGACAGTAGCGGTGGTGAGCTTTCCGGAAGCGGTCTTGTAAGTGGTGATCTTGCCTTCGGCAAGCTCAGCTTCTACGACGTCGCCAGCAAGAGGATTACCGGTAAGAGGCTGCTGATAGGCAACAACGTCGCCCTTCTCCCATTCGCCGACAGCAATGGTGTCTTCAACTTCCTTGTCGAGCTTATCAACTATAGTAATGCCGGGAATGCTCGGGGAAACGGTGTACTGCACGGTAGCGCCGGCCTTCGCAAGCGCCGTGCTGCTCTTAAGAGCCTTGGCGCCGATTACCTTGAAGCCCATGTAGATGTAAGCGGCTATGGTCTCAACTTCGCCGTCAGCGTTCAGGAAGAGTTCGCCGACTACGCCGCCGGGAGCCGTAAAGCCCTTGATGTCCTCGGCCTGGGAATCAGCAGCTATCGTGAGCTTCTGAGCCTTCAGCAGAGCCTCAACGTCCTTCGTGTTGCCAGCCGGAACGATGATGGTCTGAGCAGCGGTCTTCGGATAGGTGCCGATGGTCTTGCCGGCGTTCTTCCACTCGGTGGCGGGACGGCCGTAATCATCAGCAGCTGCGGTGGTCTTCACGAGCTTCGGGAAGTATTCCTTCATGAAGGTCGTGTCAAGAGTCTTGCGGGATGCGTCAGCGGAAATGGTAACGTCGCCGGCGGTGATGTTGATGCCGCCGTCATACTCTACCATGTTCTTCTGCAGCATGTTCAGAGCCATCTGGCAGGCTTCCTCACGGGTGAGGTCCTTCGTGCCGTCAAAGCCCTTGATGCCCGCGGTAAGGCCGGTAGCCTTGATGAGCTTCGCTACGTTGATCTCCCAGCTGGCGCCTTCCATGCCTTCAGCCTTGGCGTCATAGCCCAGAATGCCGAGAAGCATCTTCGCGAAAGCATAGCCCTTAAGGGTGCCGTTCGGATCAAACTTGTTGTCGCCTACGCCGTTAACGATGCCTTCGCTCGCGCAGTAAGCGATGTTGGAAGCTGCCCAATGGTCTTTGCAGTCATCGAACGTCGGGGTGCCGGTGATGGTGTCGGCGCCTACGAGGTAAGCGATGATCTTCGCGGCCTGAGCACGGGTCAGCGTGCCTTCGGGCTTGAAGCTGCCGTCTTCAAAACCATTGATTACGCCAATGGAGCTGAGAACGTCAACCGCTTCGGGATACTTGATGTCTTCAGCGTCGGTGAACGCTGCGCTCGCTATCGTCGCAAAACCGATGCACATTACAACGGCCAGGACGAGAGCAAGAGTCCTTTTGAGGTTCTTCATTTTTATCCTCCTCTTAAAATATTTCGGTCTTGAAGGCTTGAATGCACATATCGTGGCATGCCTTCCCGGTATCTGCATTTGGCTTCCTCCGCGACCATGTGAATACTAACACAAGCCCTTTTCCAATGCAAGGGGTTTTGCCCCTGTGTAACATAAGTGTAACATTACTCCCGAAAAATGCGCTGAAAACGGCCCTGCAAGGGCTTGCAGGGCCGTTTCGGGCTTGTTTTTCGCCGGTTTCAGTCTATGGGCTCTATGTTGTAAATGCGCAGATAGTACTTGCCGAAGCCTGCTCTGAGGACCAGAGTATGGCCGACGCTGTAGGTCTCGCTGCCGATGACGACGCCGTTGGGAGTAAGCGTGCCGTAGGACTCGGTGGTGATATACACGGCGCAGTAGCCCTCGCGCGGGACGAGGTGGAGCTCGCCGTCGTCAGTGGTGACGTAGGTCTGCGAATCCTTGACTATCTGGAAATCCGTGACCACGCCGAACTCGTTTTTACCGGTGGCGTCATAAACGTTGTCGCCCAGCTTGGTCTGCTCCGCGATGTAATTGGCGCACTCCTCCTGATAGAAGGTTATGCGCACGTGATCGTTCGCGGCGGCCTCGCCGACTATCCCGCCGTCGGAAAATTTCATGACGAGAAATATCACAACAAGTATGACCGCTATTATTATAATGAGGTCTATGATATTTATCTTGCCGAATATCATGCCCTTCTTCTTGTTTTCCATTTCTTCATTCCGCCTTTCCGTTTTTTTCGCCGGCGAGCTTTATCGCCGAGTAGAGTATCGCGACAAGGAACCAGAAAATTATGAGCACTCTCGGGTAGGCCCAGAGATTATCCGTCATCCCGAACATCAGCGCGCCGAAGAGACCCGCCGCCGCGCCGGCCGCCGCGCCCTTCACTTCCCTGCTCTGCGCAGTCTTCACGGCGCGCACCCCGCGCTTGAGCGAGGAGAGCATCGACCCGGCGAACGCGATCAGCGCCAGGATGCCGGACTCGGCCCAGACCTCGAGGAAGATATTGTGCGCGTGCACGAAATAGAAATGAGAGGCCACGGTATCGAACGTGCCGAAGACTGCCACGCTGCGGCGCAGCTCCGTGCTGCCCAGGCCGACGCCGTAGAACCAGTTGCGCTTGAGCAGGCGGATGACAGCCGAGTAGATATAGCTCCTGCTGCCTATGGAGCTGTCCGAAGAGAAGATCGAAAGCAGACGGTTTTGGATCGTCTGCGGCAGAAACGGCAGCGCGGCCACGCAGATAACTATGAAAAGCGGCACCCAGCGCGGGCAGAGCATGAGCGCGAGCACGAACATGGCAAACGCGTAAGCCAACCACGCCCCGCGGGAATACGTCATCACCAGCGCCGCCGTGGAGAAAAGAAACGCGACGGCGAAAAGCGCCCTCTTTTTCCAGCCACGGCCGTAGAAGAACATCGCGAGCATCAAAGGCGCGAAAAAGACCATTATCGAGGCGAAGGTATTGGGGTTATCGAAAAAAGAGAACACCCTGCCCGGCATATCGGAATTCACCGAAAGGTCGGTATACGAGGCGCTCGCCTCCACGCCGCGCAGCCCCTGCAGCACGCCGTATATCGAGCAGACGGCAAGGCCGAGCGCGCAGAAGACGATGAGCGCGTAAAGCCGCCGCAGGTTCGTTACAGAGTTAACGCAGATGAGGATGACCAGCGCGGCAGTAAAGGTATAGAAAACGTAGCGCCAGCTCGTGGCAAGCGACTGCGACCACAGCGCGCTGAGCATATATATTATAAGGAAGAGCGTAGTCCACGCGCCGGCGTGCCCGAAGCTCAGCCTGCCGCCGCGGATGAAACGTACCCACAGGCAGCACAGCGCCGCGAGCGCAATGGCGAGCGCGTAGAAGTTGTTCCACTTGCTATACGGGCAGGAGAGCATGAACGCTATCAGCACGCACATGAGCGCCAGCGACAGTATATCGAAGCGCGGGGCGGCCTTTGTGAAGAACAGGCTCGAATCCGCGCATGGCCTCCCCTCGCCGAAAAGCCTTCGCAGAGCGCGCGGGATGAGATTGAAGATCCACTCCAGCGCCCGGCGCAGGAAGCTCCGCTCCCACCATGTCTCCAGCCCCCGGGACGAAAGCAGCCGGTAAAGCAGGCTCGAGCGGTAGACCGCCGCTATCCAGCGGCAGAACCGGCAGAGCACGCTGCTCCTGTAGGCGGTGCAGACGGCGTCCCAGAAGCGGACTATGAGGCCCAGTATAAAGCTGTTTTCAAAAACAGGATCCATTTACTTACCTCTGCCGCGGTTTTTTACTGTGTACAGCAAGCCCAAGGTCAAAAACATTCTTTTCCTTATGAGCGAGGCCACGACCTGCTTGTTCCTCGGCAGGCCCTGCGGCTTATATGCCTTTATGGCGCCGTTGAAATCCGGCTTCCGGCAGAGCTCCCTCAGGTTCGAGGCTTTTCCGAAGAAGGAGGTGGGGTTGCCGGGGGCGTATTCATTGCCGGCGGCAATGAGTATGCCCGCCCAGAGCGTGCTCTCGCGCCAGTCCGCCGATACGGGGAGGGCATGCTTTTTAACGAGCTCCTCCTTGGCGCCGAGCGAATTCATGAAGACCTGCTCAAAGCCCGCCATATACCTGCGGGTGACTGAAGCGGGGTTCTGATAATAGCTGTAAAGCGGCATGTCGGAGACCGCCATGGAAACTCCGCTGCCGAAATAGTCTATAAGGAATATCTCGTCCTCGAGATACGCGCCCGTAAAGCGAAGCGCCTTCTCGTCTATTCTCTTTTTGTCGAACAAATATCTTACGACGTAGCCGTTTACAGGCTCGGCGCTCAGCCTGCCGCACAGAAGCGGCAGCACCAGCCGATCCCTTACCTTGGCCGCGCTGTGAAATCCGCCGCTCATCGGCGCCTTTTCCGTTTTTTCGGTGTCGTCCGGATAAACGAGCCGGTTGCCGCACGCGGCGCACTCCGCGCCGGTTTCCTCCATGAGCCGCATCATTATCTCATACGCCTCGGGGGAAAGCCAGTCGTCCGCGTCGAGAAAGGCTATGTACTCTCCCTGCGCGGCCTCCATGCCGGTATTGCGGGCGGCGCTTACTCCGCCGTTTTCCCGATGGATCACGCGGACCCTTTCGTCCTCGGCGGCGTAGCCGTCGCATATCGCGCCGGAGCCGTCTGTCGAGCCGTCGTCCACCAATATGAGTTCCCAGCCGGAATATGTCTGCTCAAGCACCGAGATAACGCACTTATCCAGAGTCTTTGCTGCGTTATACACCGGCACTATGATGCTAATTCGCTTCATTGCTCTGCCTCATTTTCTCTTCTTTTTGTATTGTAGCCGCAATAGTATACACTTTTTCCTTTGGAAATTCAACCCTTTCCGCTTTTCCCTTGTCCGGAGCGCCGGTTTTCGGAAAAGCAGTATGAAAATAACGCGCGCATACATAATATTATACCGTATCTTCTCTTGCCTTTATCGCTGCATGCGGATATAATATATTAGTTAAAACCGTTGTATGGGAGATTTTGACTATGTCATCTTTCAGTGAATACGCCCGGCAGGGGTCAAAAGCCCACCTGATAGGTATAGGCGGCGTTTCCATGTCGCCTCTGGCAGAGGTCCTTCTCGGCCAGGGAATAAATGTCTCCGGCTCGGATATGACGGAAAGCGAGGCCGTTGTCCACCTCCGTTCACTCGGCATACCCGTCGCCATAGGGCACAGCGCGGATAACATCAACGGCGCGGATTATATCGTCCGCACGGCGGCCGTGAGGGACGACAATCCCGAGATCGCCGCGGCTCATGCGCGCGGCATACCCGTTTTTGAGCGCGCCGAGGCCTGGGGCGCCATAATGCAGGCGTATAAAAACGCCGTATGCATCGCCGGCACTCACGGCAAAACGACGACCACCTCCATGACCACGCATATACTCATGGCCGCGGACGCCGACCCTACCGTGATGATAGGCGGCACTCTGCCGCTTCTCGGCTCCGGCTACCGCGTAGGCGAGGGCGAGACGATAGTCCTCGAATCCTGCGAATACTATAATTCCTTCCACTGCTTCTTCCCCACCATCGCCGTGATACTCAACGTCGACGCCGACCATCTCGATTTCTTCGGCAATCTCGATAATATCAAGGCCTCGTTCAGGAAGTTCGCTTCTCTCGTGCCGGAAAACGGTTTTATAATCGCGAACGCCGACGATAAGAATACCATGGATGCGCTCGCTCCGCTCGGGCGCGATATCGTGACTTTCGGCTTTTCCGAAAACGCCTTCATCCGCTGCGCCGATCTTGATATGCACGGCAAGGGCAGCGATTTCACCGTGCTTGCCGGCGGCGAGCGCTACGCCGATATCTCCTTGAACATCCCCGGAAAACACAACGTGGCCAATGCCCTTGCGGCATCCGCCGTGGCGTACGTTCTCGGTCTGCCCGGTTCCGCCGTGAGAGAAGGGCTGCTGCGCTTCACCGGCGCGGGCCGCCGCCTCGAGTTCAAGGGCACTGTGAACGGAGCCGACGTTTTTGACGATTACGCTCATCACCCCGGCGAGCTGCACGCCCTGCTCGACGCCGTTTCCCAGCTCGGCTACAAGCGCGTGCTATGCGCTTTCCAGCCACATACCTATTCCCGCACGAAAGCCCATCTGGAAGCCTTCGCGAGCGAGCTTTCCCGCGCGGACAAGGCGTTTCTCGCCGATATTTACGCCGCGCGCGAGATAAACACCTTCGGCGTGTCCTCCGAGGATCTGGCCGCGCTCATCCCCGGTGCCGTATACTGCGGCGCTCTCGACGAGCTTGAGAAGGCTCTTCGCGCCGAGGCCCGCCCCGGGGATATTATCCTCACGGTCGGCGCCGGCAACATATACAAAGCGGGCGAAGCTCTGGTCCGCTGAGAAAGGATGCTTGAATTGATACCTGTAGGAACAAAAGGTCATGCCGAAACGACCGTTGTAAAAGAAAACTGCGCCGCGCTCGTCGGCTCCGGCTCGCTTGACGTATTTGCCACGCCCTGCATGACGGCGCTCATGGAGCAGGCGGCTTACACCTCCCTCCTCCCTTTCCTTGAGGAAGGTCAGGGCACAGTCGGGACGAAGCTTGATATCTCCCACGTTTCGGCGACTCCCATAGGCATGAAAGTGCGCGCCGAGAGCGAGGTAACGGCGGTGGACGGCAAAAAGATAAGCTTCCGCGTGCAGGCCTTCGACGAAGCAGGTCTCATAGGCGAGGGCGTTCACGAACGCTTCATTATCGCCGAGGAGCGCTTCCTGCAAAAGTGCTGCGCAAAGCTTGACGGCAGGCAGTAAAACACGATCTATGACTATTAAAGGCATCCCGCTCCGGGATGCCTTTAATCATATCCGTATCCTTTTTTGTATTTCACGACCATCAGCCACGCGGCTGCGGGAAGCACGACCACCGCGGCGAGCAGCCAGACGAGAGGCTTCTCCGGCAGCATGAAAAGCCAGCACGGCGGAAGGACCGCCCTAACATACGCCGCTATGGGAACTACGTCCGCAACGTCGAGATAAACCGGGCACAGCGCGAGCGAGGCCAGCAGCCAGAACGGCAGAAAAGTCTTTACGCTCCTCCCTCTCGGAACTATCGCCGCGAAAAGCAGCGCCGCCGCGGTAAGCGCTATTATGTATATTGCGCAGTGTCCGGCTATGGCCGCGGCGCTCTGCGCCTTGAAGAATACTACCGACAGAGCCAGACCCGCTCCGACAGCCGCGGCCGAGCAGAGCATCCTGCTGAGTACCGCGGGCGCGGCCACGCACCTGAAGGTCTTGTCTACTCCCAAAGTCGGAACGAAGGTATCCATATCGGAGCGCACGCCGTCGCATACGCCGAAAAACAGAGCCGCGAAAAGGAGTATTGCCGCCGCGCATTTGATGAACGGAGCGGTATAGTCCGCTTTCTGCTCTATGGTCCCTTCGAGAGTTTCAGTTTTGAATTCGAAGCAGTATCCCGATTCGAGAAAAGCCTCATAATAGTTTGATATATCGTTGATGCTGTCCTTGACGCCCAGCTCATCCAGCACGCCGGCGGCAAGATAGGGCGATACCTGCATGAACAGCTCTGCCGAAACTATTCCCGCGAAAAACTCCGAAAAAACGGAGGTCGGCGAAGTGATCATAAGCGCGGAGCCGTTCATGTTTCGCGCCCGGGCATATCTCTCTATACCCGGAAGCAGCACTATCCCGCAGTCCGCCGTGCCGCCGCGGACTGCGTCATATATCTCCTGCTTGTCCTTTGCGGGCGTAAGCCCGTCGTTTATGAGCGCCTCATAAACCCTCCCCGACGTTTCGGTATTGTCGGTATCTATAAGCAGGCAGCGCGGCTCGGCCACCTTCTCTCCGAGGGCCGCGGCGGCGCATACCGCTGCCGCGAGGACCGCGAGCGCGCATACGAAAAACACCGAGCGTACCGTGCGCTTGAGGGAAAAGAGGAAAAATCTCATCGGCCTCCTCCTCTCCCGCCGATAACGGCCGCGATCTTACGCCTTACGAGGAAATACAGCGCCGCGCAGTAAAGCGCCATGAAAACGATCTGTATCGGCCGTATGTTGCCCCCGAACATCAGTGAAAGGCAGGAATACGTAACACCCAGCGGCGTCAGCGAGCCGACCGTCCTCATGGCTGTCGGCAGCATGGAGAGCGGTATCACTCCGCCCTTTAATATCAGCCCCGCCGCGGATATAGCGCAAAGTACAGGCACGCCGGAATCAGAGCCCGCGAAGCATATCATAAGCAGCGAGCCGAAGCAGGTGCTCAGGATCATCGCAGCCAAAGCAGCCGCCACGCTGCCCGGGTTCGGATATATCTCCAGCCTGCCAGAAACGGCCGCAAATATCAGCGCCGTGCATACGGCGCGGAATACGAGAGGATACAATACTTTGCCTGTCAGAAACGCGGAATCCCCCACGCCGCAGGAGCGCAGGCGCGTGAGCACCGACCGGGTGCAGTCCTTTGAAAAAAGGCGGCTGAAAAAGAGAGTGCACATCTCGATGAAGAGCGCGAAATAACACAGCGCGTAGTGCTCCACAAGCCCGACCGAGCTGCCGGCATAGTCCGTTCTCTCCTCAAGCACGTGGTCGTGCTGCATCTTGAGAACGTGGTTCACAAAAAGCGCGTTGACCTCATCGAGATAATCGTCCATCAGCTCGTCGTTATCTCCGTCCATGGCAAAAATGACTTCCTGCCCGGAGAATATGCCGTATTGCCCGGCGGAGATCAGCCTTTCGCCGATGTTCGCGAGCATCGTGAGCATCTGGCCGTAAAGCGGCTTGCTTTCGGATATTATTATCTCTCCCTGCACGTACTGACCGCGGGCAACGCTGTGGTAATACCCGTCCGGCAGTATTATTGCCGCTCCGAAACCGCCGCTCCTTATATCCTCTATTGCCTCTTCTCTGCTTTCCGCCTCGCTTATATCCAGCACGGTCGCAATAAACGGACGCGTTCTGATAAGGTTTGTCATGACCTTGCTCGCCAGGCTCTTTTCCTCGTCGTCAAACGAGACCTTGATGGGCGTAAACGCGCTGTCGGATCCGGACGACATGGCAAGCATGGCCCCCGTGCAGATACAGATAAGGACGGCAGCCAGAATGAGGGCCGGAATGAGCTCTCGCAGGAAAAGATGCATATCTCTTTTCAGCATTGCCTTGAGCTTCATTCCGGTGCCTCCGTTTTGACTGCCGTCCTAAAGATTACAGATTATCTATTGCGGATCAACCGATTTTGTCCATGAGATCTTCGCCAATCTCCATTACATCCTCTTCTATCTCATCAATGATATCGTAGATGTCGTCCTCGTCCATGTCCGCTATGCTCTTATACTTCGGGAATGCGGGCATCTTTGCGTCATAGTCGATGGTTATGACGATGTCTATGGGGATGGTCGTCTCGTCATAATCATCGACATAGGAGACCTCCTCTATCGTGAGCACGGTCTTCTTGTCGCCCTTTTCAAGAGTACCGGTGAAACCGAAGCCCGAATAGCCGTCTTCGATCTCCATTACGAACTCTATGTCGCCGGACTTCTTATCCCACTCTACCTCGATGTAGAAAGGTTCGTCTTCATAGGGGATCTCGATCTCGGTATGCGCGGAGTAAGCTTTGTCGGTGTTCTCGTCGACTATCCAGCCGATGTACATCTCTTCGCCGTACATCTCCACCCTGAGGCTGATTTCTTCGGACTTGGAAAGGTCTTCGCCGAGCTTGAGCTCGAATTCCACTTCATCGCCCTCGATCTCGATCGTGCCTTCGGCGGCAACGAGGGCATTGTTGCTTGCGCTGAGGTAAATATCGATATTGATATCGAGATCGGTATCCTCGAGTTCCGCTACCGCTTCTTCGACAGCGTCTTCATCGCCTATGGTATCGAAGATATAGTCTATTTGATCTTCCCAGTCGTCGACGTCAAATTCAGCATAGTCGGCCAGAACGCTGTCGTCTATGGTCTCACCGATCTTGATGAGGAAGTCATGGAGCTCGTCATAGTCGGCCAGGCCGGCGCAGGCGTCCTGAAGAACGTCGCCGATGTTGTCTGCGTCGAGAGTGATGGTCAGGCAGTTGCACTTGACGCCGTCATAATTTTCCTTGCTCTCGGCAAGCGCGCCGTTATCCTCAAAAGCCTTTGCGACTATTTCAAGGGCTCCGGTAAATACTTCAGCGCCCTCTTTTATGAGCTCTTCAAAATCGCCGGTAGAGTCCATAAGGCTCTTGATTATATCGTAGTATTCTTCAAATTCGTCGCGGTCAATGCCGAGCATATCCTCGAGAAGATCGAGCAGAGCGTCGAAATCCTTGTCAAGATCAATGCCGTAGGTCTGGTCTCTGAGCAGAGCCTTGGAGTGGACGGCAAGCTCAGTGCCGCTGAAGAACAGCGAGGCGTCGGCGATCTCGTCGCCGTCATAAGCGGCGGCAGCCTTCAGCGCGGCAAAGCCGTCGTCCAGGAATATGGAAATAAGAGCGCTGAGGGGCACCTTCTGGCCGACCATTTCCTTCATGAGCGACGTCGCGTCTACGCTGACGGTTATGGAGGCGCCGGAGGTGAGCTCGCCGAGAGGACTCTCTTCAGTCTCGTTGGCAACGTTCTTTATCGTGCTGAGAATGCTCTTCGAAAGCTTTTCGGAGGTCTTCTTAGGCACCTTGTCGGCGTCTTTGGTTATCTCATCGATAACGCTCTCCTCTTTCTTGGAGGACTTGGAGCTTCCGCTCTCCGCCTTTTTACAGCCCACGCCGAGAGCCGCTATCATAGCTATGGCCAGCACGAGCGCAAGCACCCTTGCAATGCGGGACTTAGTATTGTTCATCGCTTATCTTACCTTTCTAAATAGTATTTTCTTTTTGCATCAGCTCTTTATAATTATCCGCAAGCTCATGCCCGCGGGAGAACTGCTCAGAGGAATACATTTCTGCGTGCTCGCGCCCGAGAAACAGGAGCGAGTCGTAAAAATCGGAAAACTCCGCCGTATCGTGGCCGACGTATATTATGCTCTTCCCTTCGCTTTTAAGCTTTGTGGCAAGCTCTATTATCTCGTCGCGATAAGTGACGTCGAGCGAGGCGCAGGGCTCGTCAAAGAGTATCAGCTCCGGATCTCCCAGAAGCGCGCACGCTATGCTCACGCGCTTTTTCGTGCCGCCTGAAAGGGCCGAGACCTTGCGAGAAGCGTATTCATCGAGCTCGAAAGGCAGAGGAGACGGCATTTCGCAGCCGCACATATCGGAGAAAAAGCGGAAATTATCCTTTACCGTCATGTCCTCGAACAGGCCGCCGCCCTGAGGCACGTAGCCTGTCTTCATGTCTACGGATACTTCACCCTTCCGGGGATGCAGTATGCCGGCTATCACGAGCAGCAGCGTGGACTTTCCCCTCCCGTTCGGCCCGGCAACCGCGAGACATCTGCCCGGCTCAAGGGAGAATGAAATATCTTTCAGTATTACGTTTTTCCCGTATGAAAAGCAGACGTTTTTAAGTTCCATCTTTCTACTCCTATATTATATGTTATATTAACACTATTCTAAATATTTTTCAAGTCGTTAAAATATTAAAACATTTGCCTTCCGCGGCTTGCAAATCTATGTAAACGACAGTATAATAATTCAATCAGTTCTCATGTTTTCATGGAGGCATATAATGACAGAGCTTATCAACCACGGCGTGCGTCTTTCCGGCGGCGTTCCCGTGCCCGCCGCATCGGCGGACGGCGGCCGCGAAAAGACTATGGCCTATTCCATTCTCCGCTCCCATTGCGTCAACAGCGACCCGAATAAAATGCAGGTGCGCTTCGACGCGCTCATATCTCACGACATCACATACGTCGGCATCATACAGACGGCCCGCGCCAGCGGACTCGAGAGCTTTCCCATCCCCTACGCGATGACGAACTGCCACAACAGTCTCTGCGCCGTGGGAGGCACCATAAACGAGGACGATCACGCGTTCGGCCTCTCCGCCGCGAAAAAATACGGAGGCATTTTCGTTCCTCCCAACCAGGCCGTGATACACCAGTATGCCCGCGAGCGGCTCTGCTCCTGCGGCGGCATGGTGCTCGGCTCCGACAGCCACACCCGCTACGGCTGCTACGGCACGATGGGCGTCGGCGAGGGCGGCGGCGAGCTGGCAAAGCAGCTTCTGAAAAACACCTGGGATATAGACGCTCCGGAGGTGATCCTCGTATGGCTCGAGGGCGCGCCGCGCCGCGGCGTCGGCCCGCACGACGTCGCGATCGAGCTGTGCGGCAAGGTCTTCAAAAACGGTTTTGTGAAAAACAAGGTCCTTGAATTCGCCGGTCCCGGCGTCGCCGGTCTCGGAATGGACTACCGCATAGGCATAGACGTCATGACCACCGAGACCTCCTGCCTCTCGTCCATATGGATAACCGACGAAAAGGTCGAGGAGTACTACAAAAACATAGGCCTTCCGGAGAGATACAAAAAGCTCGAGCCGGAGGACGGCGCGTATTACGACGCGATGGTGAAGATAGATCTCTCCGCCGTCGAGTGCATGATAGCGCTTCCCTTCCACCCCTCGAACGCCTACACGATAAAAGAATTCCTCGCCGACCCCGAGCGCATCCTCAAAGAAGCGCAGGACGAGTGCAACAAGGCCATAAGCGGCGGCGCGAAGATGGACCTGCTCTCCTGCATAAAGGACGGCAGAGTATACGCCCAGCAGGGAGTGATAGTCGGCTGCTCCGGCGGCATGTACGATAACCTCGCCGAGGCCGCCGCCATACTGCGCGGAAAGAGCATAGGAAACGGCGAATTCGATCTTTCGGTCTATCCCTCCTCCATGCCCGTCGCCCTCGCGCTCACGAAGGACGGCCTTGCGGCCGATTTCATGGAGGCCGGCGCCGTTGTCAAGCCTTCCTTCTGCGGCCCCTGCTTCGGCGCGGGAGACACCCCGGCAAACAACACCCTCAGCATACGCCACGCCACGAGGAACTTCGCCAACCGCGAGGGCTCCAAACCCGGTCAGGGCCAGATAGCCGCGGTCGCCCTTATGGACGCGCGCTCGATAGCCGCCACTGCTCTCAACGGCGGCGCGATAACTCCGGCCACGGATATAGAATATGAAGCGCCCGAGCCCCATTATGTTTTCGATCCCGCGCCTTACGACAAGCGCGTTTACAACGGCTTTGGAAAGGCCGATCCCTCCGTAGAGCTGCGCTTCGGCCCGAATATAACAGACTGGCCGAAGATGTATCCGCTCGGAGAAAATATGCTCATGAAGCTCTGCGCCGTCATCCGCGACCCGGTAACGACCACGGACGAGCTGATTCCCTCCGGCGAGACTTCTTCCTACCGCTCCAACCCGCTCGGTCTCGCCGAATTCACTCTCTCGCGCCGCGTTCCCGAATACGTCGGCCGCTCCAAGCAGGTGCGCGCGGACGATCTGGCCAGACGCGACGGAGACATACCCGCGGAGATGCTCGAGGCGCTCTCAAAAGTTTCCGATGCTCCGGATGCTCTCGCCGCGAAGACCGACCTCGTGTCCTGCGTCTTTGCAAACCGCCCGGGCGACGGCAGCGCGCGCGAGCAGGCCGCCTCCTGCCAGAAGGTGCTCGGCGGCGGCGCGAACATCTGCTACGAATACGCCACCAAGCGCTACCGCTCCAACTGCATAAACTGGGGCATACTGCCCTTCACGATAGACAAGGCCGAAGAGTTCGCCCTTGAAAGCGGAGATTACGTTTTCGTGCCGGACGTGCGGCAGGCGGTCGCCTCCGGCAAAACGAAGATCCCCGCCAAGGCGATCAGCGCCGCAGGCGTGAGCGATATGACCCTCGAGCTTTCCGGCCTCACCGAGGACGAAAAGAGGATACTCCTCGCCGGCTGCCTCATTAACTTCTACGGAGAAAACCTTTAAGGAGAAAAGATGGAAAAGATAAAGATGACAACGCCGCTCGTCGAGATGGACGGTGACGAAATGACCAGGATACTCTGGAGCATGATAAAAGAGAATCTCATACTGCCGTTCGTCGATCTCAAAACCGAGTATTACGATCTTTCCCTTCCCGAGCGCGACCGCACGGAGGACCAGGTAACGGTGGACGCGGCGAACGCCAACCTCAAGTACGGCGTTTCCGTAAAGTGCGCCACCATAACCCCCAACGCCCAGCGCATGGAGGAATATCACCTCAAGAAAATGTGGAAGAGCCCGAACGGCACCATCCGCTCCATTCTCGACGGGACCGTCTTCCGCACGCCTATAATCATAGACGAGATAAAGCCCGTGGTCCGCTGCTGGGAAAAGCCGATAACCATAGCCCGCCATGCCTACGGGGACGTTTACAAGGCAGTCGATATGCATACCGACGAGCCCGGCACCGCGGAGCTCGTGTTCACGGGCGAGAGCGGAAAAGTGACTAAGCTCACTATAGAAAAGCTCAGCGGCCCGGCAGTGCTGCAGGGCGCGCACAACACCGACAAGAGCATACGCAGCTTCGCCCGCTCCTGCTTCCGCTTCGCGCTCGACAGCCGGCAAGACCTCTGGTTTTCCGCCAAGGACACGATCGCAAAGATATACGACGGCGATTTCAAGCGCATTTTCGAGGAAGTGTTTGAGAGCGAATTCAAGGCAGATTTCGAAAAGGCCGGCATAACGTATTTCTACACCCTTATAGACGACGCCGTGGCCCGCACTATGCGCTCGAAGGGCGGCTATATCTGGGCCTGCAAGAATTACGACGGCGACGTTATGAGCGACATGGTATCCACCGCCTTCGGCTCTCTGGCGATGATGACGAGCGTGCTCGTGAGCCCGGACGGAAAGTTTGAGTACGAGGCCGCCCACGGCACCGTTACCCGCCACTATTACCGCCACCTCAAGGGCGAGCGCACGTCCACCAACCCAATAGCCACGATCTTTGCCTGGAGCGGCGCTCTGAGAAAGCGCGGCGAACTCGACGGCATAGCCGAGCTTCCCCGCTACGCCGATGCGCTCGAGAAGGCCTGCCTCACTACCCTGCACGACGGCATAATAACCGGCGACCTCGCCGCTCTCTGGGAGGGCGAGAGCGTTCCCACCGCAGTTGATTCCGAGAGCTTTATCCTCGCCGTGCGCGAGCGGCTCGAGGCTCTTCTGGCCGGTTGAAACCGGATCAAACAAATACCGCCTGCGGCGCAAAAAGTTTTTTGCGCCGCAAGTTTTTTCCCGCCCTTCTACAATATTCATTTTACACCGCGCTTTTTTAATGCTAAAATGGCCTTGATCGATCAGCAAACCCATTTCCCGAACGGAGGCTCAAATGAAAAAGTCCCTTTGCAGGCGCGCTCTGGCGCTTCTTGCGGCCGCTGCCGTTTTTTCCGGTGCGTCCGCTTCAGCGCTTTCGAGAAGCGAGCTTCTCAGCTCGCAGTCCACGATGCTCGCCAAAGACGCCGTTTTATACTCCAACACCATGTGGAGCGAGACCTACGGCGACTACCTGCATGAAAACTATATAGATTATTTCCCGAATACTTCCGTAGTCCCCACGGTGGAATACGGCTCGAAGCTCTGCAATTACGGCAGCTTTTCAAGCATGGCCTCCCTGCTAGAGGAAGACGGCTATACCGTGATAGCCGGCATCAACGGCGACTATTACGACACCTCCTCCTTCTGCCCGCTCGGCATCGTTATAAAGGACGGCAGGCTCATAAGCTCCGACGCTGGGCTCAACGCCGTGGGCTTCCGGGCGGACGGCAGCGTTTTCATCTCGCGGCCTGCCCTGAAGCTTTATCTCATGGTGGACGATCTGAACTACCGCCTGCAGGCCGTAAACAAGGTCCGCGACGGCGCGGGAATGTGGCTTTATACGGACGATTTCTCGCAGACTACGAAAAGCTCCGGCGCGGGGTACGACGTTGTGCTCTCCGCCGAGGAGCCGCTTAAGATCGGCTTCGAGGGCGATCTTACCGTGGAATCCGTTTCTCCGGCGTCTGGTGCCTCCGCCATACCCGAGGGGAAGCTCCTGCTGACGGTGCTCGAGAGCGACGCCTATTTTTCCACTGTCGCCTCGACTCTGGAAATCGGCCAGAAGCTACATCTTTCCATCCGGAGTGACGACGAACGCTGGTATGAGGCAGAAAACGCCGTGGGCTCGCTCTATAAGCTGATCACCGGCGGCGGCGTTGAGAGCGGGCTTGACAATACTCTCAATCCCCGCACGGCCATAGGCGTGCGCGAGGACGGCAGCATGGTGCTCTATACCGTGGACGGCCGCCGCAGCGGCTACAGCGTGGGCGCCTCCATGCGCCAGACGGCGCTGCGCCTGCTCGAGCTGGGCTGCACGGAGGCTGCGCTGCTCGACGGCGGCGGCTCTACCGGAATGAACGCGCTGTATATCGGCACGGAGGATTATTCCGCCGTGAACACGGCCTCCGGCGCCTCTCAGCGCTCGGTAACGAATTACGTGATGCTCGTTTCAAAGGACAACAGCTCCGACGGCGCGGCCTCGCAGCTCGGGATATATCCCACGGAGGCTTTGATACTCGCCGGCGGCGGCATGAACTTCGCCTTCGGCGCGGCGGACAGCTCCGGGAAGAAGGCGGCCATGCCGGGCGACGCCGTTCTTGAAACATACGGCAATATCGGTAAAATAAGCTCCGCGGGGGCCTTCACCGCCGGCCGCTCCGCCGCCTTCGGCAGCGTTACGCTGCGCTCCGGCTCGCTCGCTCCGGTCTCCGCCTTCGTTACGGTGATAAGCTCGCCCGACAGCATAAGCGTTACGCGGCGCGGCGCTTCGGTCTCCTCGCTCACTCTCTCACCGGGTGAAAAGGTGGATCTCGACGCCTCGGCAAGGTATAACCGGCTTCCCGTTATATCGCAGGACGAGTGCTATCAGTGGAGTGTTACGGGCGGTATAGGCTCTATAAACTCTGCCGGAGTTTTTACCGCGGGCGATGAAAACGCCTCCGGCTCCATAACCGTCAGGGCGGGCGGCCGCTCCGTCACCATACCTGCAAGAGTCGCCGGCTCCGCTACTCTCGTGGCCGACTTTGAGGATTCCGCGGCTCCGTTTACGGCGAGCGGCGCCGAGCTCTCGCTCGAGAAGGATTCGCTGCTCGTGCGCTTCGGGCTCTCCTCCCTGCGCGTGGACTATACGCCCGGCGCGGTGATCGACTCCGGCACGGATATATCCCTGCCCTACGCGGACTTCTGGCTCTGCGGCGACGGCAGCTCATCCTCGCTCAGGATCTGCGGCAGCACCGTAAAGCTCGATTTTGAGGGCTGGAAACATTTCACCCTTCCCGTTTCGGGCACGCAGCGGCTGACTTTCTCCGTATCCGGCAGCGAGCCTGGCAGTTTCCTGCTCGACCAGATAGTCGCTTCGCCCTCCTTCTCGCCCGATACCGTCCCGCCGGAAATAACGCTCTCCGTCTCCGGCGGCTCACTCTCCGGCAAGATCACGGACATGGGCCTTGCCGAGCTTGACAGCTCGCGCGTCAGCGTGACGCTCGACGGCGTGGCCCTCCCCTTCACCTTCTCCGGCGGCGCGCTCTCCGCATCCCTTCCGCCCGAGGACGGGCACAGCCACCAGATAAGCGTAACGGCGATCGACATCTTCGGAAACATAGGCCGCAAGGCTCTGACCCTTTCCGGAGAGCTCGACCCCCAGCCGTTTTCCGATATGGAAAACCACTGGGCAAAGAGCTACACCGGCTATCTCTGCTCACTCGGGCTCATTGCCGGAAACGACAGCTCGACCGACCTCCTTTTCCGGCCGGATGAAGCGATGACGCGCGAGGATTTCTCCGTTATAATAGCCGGCTGGCTCGCGCTCGATCTCGATAAATACTCCGATACCGTTCTTCCCTTTGCGGATAACGACGCCATCTCGCCCGCGGCGCTGCCTGCCGTGAAAGCTGTCTGCGCTCTCGGCATACTCAAGGGGCTCGATAACGACGGCGTACTGTATTTCGATCCCTCCGGCGCGCTGACCCGCGCGCAGGCGATGACGATAATCGGCCGCTGCCAGCCGCGCGGCTTCCCGGAGAATCTCTCTGAATTCTCCGACGCTTCCTCCGTCCCGGGCTGGGCGGCACAGTACGTAGCGTCGCTCGTGTCGCAGGGCGTGGTAAACGGCTTTGAGGACGGCACCGTACGCCCGCGGGAAACCGTAACCCGCGCACAGGCGGCAAAGATGATAGCCGCCATAATATGATTTCCGGTATATTAAAGACCGCTGCAGAGCAGCGGTCTTTAATTTGACAAAACAGCATTCGCCTATATACAAATACTGTAATATGTAATAGAATAAGTCCGGCAACGGACGGAGGTGCTTATATGTTTCAGTGGGCTCCGATAAGCGAAAACATCAAGGGCCTTATGGCCAAGCGCGAGGCCTCGGATAAGGCCGGCGGCCACAGCGTGATCCTCGATTCCGAGAGAACGAAGATATATACCGACTATTACAAGGCTCACGAGGCCGAAACTACCATAACCAAGCGCGCCAACTGCCTGCTCGACTGGGCGACAAAGCGCACGATTTGGATAGACGACGACGATATCTTCGCCGGCAGCGTCGGCAGGAGCTACCGCCCGCTTCCTATGTACATCGAATGGAGCGCCTCGTGGATAGACAAGCTCGTCAATACCGACGACGAGGCCTTCGCGCGTCTCTGGAAAAGCGGCACCTCCCAGGCGCGGCTCACCGACGAGGACAGGCAGAACTTCCGCGAGGC
>JAEEGL010670882.1_pt1 | contig 18515 bp, 13 predicted proteins | sample 9134231 | NCBI WGS metagenome assembly JAEEGL01 (sample SAMN16246548, study PRJNA631951) | gut metagenome | biome: gut microbiome; feature: rumen; material: fiber-attached | host: Bos | place: Iran: Karaj | collected 2018-10 | reverse complement strand
GGTTAAATGGGGTTATTCTCGCGAACTCAGTAAAAAGCTAACAGAAACTATCAATGCCATCAATCCTGATATCGTCATCGGAGTAGGATACGTTTTTGCAGACATTGTTTGCTGTATCAAATGTAGGGCCGCAAAAATCATCGAATCACACGAAGCCCGAATATACACATTGGCATTAAACAACTTTAACAACATCTCTCCTATATTCCGTCCCTTTTATAAACTAAACAGAAAAAGGTATCTACATACTATAGAAAAGAATGCCGATGTGGTGGTTACATTGACCAAAGATGATGCCATCAATTGGAGGAGGGCAAAACGGGTTGAAATAATCCCTAATTTCTCCATCATGCCCATCAGCAAACTAAGTAATTGCGTGTCTAAAAGAGTGATTGCCGTCGGACGCCTAGCGTGGCAAAAAGGTTATGACAGACTATTAGACGTTTGGAAATCGGTGTATACTAAACACCCTGATTGGCAGCTTGACATTTTTGGAGAGGGACCTTTAGAAATGGAACTAAGAAATAACATAAAAGAAGATGGGATCAGGAATGTTTCGATTCATCCCTTTACGGATGATATTAGTAATGAATATGCTAACAGTTCTATTTGTGTCTTAACATCAAGATTTGAAGGTTTACCTCTTATCATTTTAGAAGCCATGCGACATGGTGTTCCATGCATATCATTTGATTGCCCATACGGACCCAAAGACCTGATTGACCAAGGGAGAAGCGGATTTGTCATTGAAAATGGCAATATTGATCAATTCGCCGACAAACTAAATTACCTTATAGAACATTTTGAGATGAGAAAACAATTTGGAAACGCTGCTACCAAAATAGCTCAAAACTATAATGTAAATGTGATAATGGAGAAATGGAAATTACTGTTTGAGGCTCTAACATCAGAAACATAAATCACTAGTGTCCCCTTAAAAAACTTTAATCAAAAAAATGTTTATAACTGTTTGTTTTATCCGCAATTTTTGGTTGTCAAATGCTATAGTATAACGGTTCATTAATGAATGTTTGCTCTGAAAATATGTACAACCAATTAATTTGAGCATACCTTCTCACCTGCAATATAAATATAGCTATCCCAAGCGACTTTGGATATCAGTCAACAATATGCAAACTGCCATACACAAAAAAACTTGACTTATATGATTAAGCTATCTATTATTGTGCCAGTTTACAATGTAGAGAAATACGTTCGACCTTGTATTGAAAGCATTTTCTATCAAGGCTTGGATGACAGATGTTTTGAGGTTATCATCGTGAATGATGGATCAACCGACAACAGCATGGGAATGATTACAGACATAGTTAAGCAGCACAACAACATTACTATCATCAATCAAGAGAATCAAGGCCTGTCTACTGCTAGAAACAACGGAATAGCTATTGCAAAAGGAAAGTACATTTTAATGCTAGATTCTGACGATTTACTGATAAAAAACAGCCTTAAACCCATTCTTGAAAAAACGTTAGAATCTGAGGCAGATCTGGTAGTCGCAGATTTTCTAGTCATGACTGATAATGACATTAAGAACATCCGAGATATTCCTCAAAAGGATTTTAGTGTTAAAGAAAAAACAGGGGAGCAATTATTTCTTGAAGATCATAGTCCTTATGAGTGTTTCGTTTGGAGAACCTTATACAAAAGAGATTTTCTAATAACCAATCAAATTACTTTTATTCCAAAAATCAGATTTCAGGACATTCCTTACACGTATGAATGCTATTTGAAAGCGAAGAAATGCCTAAGAGTGACTTGGCTATTAACCATATACAGAAAATGGTCAGGAGCCTCTACTGCCACCTTTCCTGTTGAAAGAGCCATGGATTTCTCTAAAGCCATAGCTAAAGTATGGGAACTTTGGTCTTTTCAATCAACACCAGCAATTAGAGAAAAAATACAGGATAATATGTTTGTCCATTTTTCAGTAATGACCTGTAATATATGTCATTGTATTCATAATGAATCTGAAAGATTATGTGTAATAGATTTTTTAAAAAAACAAATTCCAACACTAGTATTTCGAAATGGATTAAAACAAAAAATTGTCACATTCCTATATAAGTACGCACCACATACCTACATTCGTTTACGTTACTTGTACAGCATCATCATTGAAGACAGATTGTTGCCGTATTATCACCACACATTTAGTAAACCAGAAGTATTGTTTTTATATTAAAAAAGAAGAAGCTCTTTTTATAAATATTTAAATATCAACAACATACATAATTTAATAAATAAACCCTAATTATTTCATTTAAGTATGAAAATCGTATATATCATCGACTCATTGGCATCTAAGGGAGGAGCAGAAAGGATCTTTTCCGAAAAAATGAACTATTTGGCTATTAATTATAACTATGATGTGTTGGTTATCACATGCTATCAATTTATTGAGAGTATGCCAAACACCTATCCTTTATCTGACAAAGTCAAGCAGATTAACTTGAGTATACCCGCTTACCTACAATACAAGCACCGCTATCCTAAACGGCTTTGGTTTAAATGGGGTTATTCTCGCGAACTCAGTAAAAAGCTAACAGAAACTATCAATGCCATCAATCCTGATATCGTCATCGGAGTAGGATACGTTTTTGCGGACATTGTTTGTTGTATCAAATGTAGGGCCGCAAAGATCATCGAATCGCATGAAGCCCGAATATACACATTGGCATTAGACAACTTTAACAACATCTCTCCTATTTTCCGTCCCTTTTATAAACTAAACAGAAAAAGGTATCTGCATACTATAGAAAAGAATGCCGATGTGGTGGTTACATTGACCAAAGATGATGCCATCAATTGGAGGAGGGCAAAACGGGTTGAGATAATCCCTAACTTCTCCATCATGCCCATTAGCAAACTAAGTGATAGCGAGCCTAAAAGAGTTATCGCCGTTGGACGCTTAGTATGGGCAAAAGGTTATGACAGGCTATTAGATGTTTGGAAATTGGTATATACCAAACACCCTGATTGGCAGTTAGACATTTTTGGAGAGGGACCTTTAGAAATGGAACTAAGAAATAACATAAAAGAAGATGGAATCAGAAATGTTTCGATTCATCCCTTTACAAATAATATCAGTAATGAATATGCTAACAGTTCCATTTGTGTCTTAACATCAAGATTTGAAGGTTTCTCTCTTGTCATTTTAGAAGCCATGCGACATGGTGTTCCCTGCATATCATTTGACTGCCCATACGGACCCAAAGACCTGATTGACCAGGGGAGAAGCGGATTTGTCATTGAAAATGGCAATATTGATCAATTCGCCGACAAACTAAATTACCTTATAGATCATATTGAGATGAGAAAACAATTTGGAAACGCTGCTACCAAAATAGCTCAAAACTATAATGTAGATGAGATAATGAAGAAATGGAAATCACTGTTTGAGGCTCTAACATCAGAAACATAAGTATCATCGTTACAACCTGTAACGTGGAAAAACTATTTGAAGTCTCTATGAAAAAAAGATAGTAGCCATAGATATATGTAAGGCACATACCTGAAAAGGAAAGATACAACTTTTTGCTTTACTCCATTTGTGAAGAATAAATCAGGAACTCTTTTTTTGAGGTCTTTCACTATTTCTTTCCAATAACAATTTAATCCTTGTTCTGTTGTCAGATACCACATTTCTATAGAAAAGGTCGAAAAAATTGTATCTTGTAGCTTACTTGATTCACCATTTGTTAGTGACAGACGATATTTCAAATTCCATAAATATTCGATAATGATATTAAAGTCACTCATCTTTTTCTTATTAATCGAAGAAACAATAGAGTTTGGACGCTGTCTATATATATAAAAAGCGATTGGTAATGACAAACATTTATCCGCCTTAATATAACATTCCGTAGTAAAAGGAACGTCTTCAAAATAAATACCAGGCAAGAAAGAAATATGATTATCAAACAAGAATTGTCTTCTAAACAATATACGCCAAACATAACATTCTCTTGGATCTAAGAAATGGATGAATGCGTCTTCCCCAGACATTTGAACCGCGTTTATCATAGGAGAAGGAACTGGTACGAAAGTGTCAATTTGTTCATCCGTCAGCTTTTGGAAATTCCCCATAGCCATGTCAACAGAAGAGTTGCAAGCACCATCTAATAAAGGCTTAAGAGTGCTTTCAATTAACAAGTCGTCTGAGTCAACAAATAGGACATACTCTCCCTTAGCATGTTGTAGCCCCGTATTTCTTGCTACAGACAAACCTTGGTTCCTTTGTTCTATAACAGTAATATTCGTATGATTAGAAATAATATCTTCAATTATAACAAAACTATTATCTTGTGTCCCGTCATTTACCAATATCACTTCAAAATCGTTCTCATCCAGTTCTTGTCTATAGATACTCTCTACACAAGAACGGATATACTGCTCAACATTATATACTGGAACAACAATACTAAGCTGCATAAATCAATTCTTCTTTGATTTAAATTTCCAAGGCATCAATAAACATTCTGCCTTACGTATAAAAGAATAGCCAAAAAGTTTAATCAGAAAAGACCTAAACCGATAATAAGCTTTTGCCTTGGGAGAAAACCATGAATTTTGATAATGATGAATAGCGTATGTATAAGGGGTGATTTCAACCTCCCGCGAATCGAAAACCTTCGGAGAGAAAAAGGCATCATTGAAAATCAAAACCTCTTTATTTAAGTCCAGATTTCTTATATTAACACTCTTTTCAATCGAAAGTACTCGTAAAGGCTTTATCTTTTTTATTTGCTCATCCATGATTTCAGGAAGTTTCCTAATGTCCAGACTGCCATCGTCTTTCACAAAAGAACGATTATCATAATAGTCAAGACACTGTTTTATCCAGTCACATCCTTTTTCTGCACCCATAATAGCCGCTTCAGGAGTACCGGCCTTTTCTGCACCAACAAAATACGGCAAATCCAATAAGTCATCGAAAGGTCTTATCACTTCAACATCCGAATCCAAATAGATTCCTCCTAAATGGTATAAAGCATAAAAGCGAATATAATCTGCTGCAAACGCATACTTTTTTCTCTCAAAAGCCTGTTTTACCCATATTGAACTATTCAAGTCAAAACGCTTTGTATCCCACAAAATAACCTCATAATCAGGAAGATACTTCTTCCATGATTTTAGACACTTCGCGATTTTGGGAGGATATGGATCACCACTTAGCCAGCATAAATGAATAATCTTCGGTATCATCTTTATTACTTATTTAATTTTCACTAAATTATCTTCACTGAAGCGTGTCGTTGTCCACACCTATTATCTCAACGAGATACCTACAAGCGATTTAGCAGATTACCCGTAAATAGGTCTACAGGTAAGTTTCCTCGTTAGATATTTGTCGTACCAATTAACCATAGGGCAATAGTTTTTGGGGTTCTGTGTGCGAAGTTACGCATTTTTGATTAACACACCAAATATTTAACATTTATTTTTTATCAACATTTGGCAGATTAAGGTATTAATGCTACTTTTGTAGACAAATTCTGCAACAATCATACGACATCTACAAAACAGCTCATTAATCAGACACTAGCATAGATGAAAAAGCTACTGTTCATCATATTCCACGGGTTTGACCCTAATAATGGTATCAGCAAGAAGATTTCCTATCAGGCAAATGCACTGAGAGCCTGTGGAATGGATGTCCGTCTATGCTACATGGATGAGACATCTGGCAAGAAAAGAATCATCGACAATCAGGTTATCGCCGATTACGGAAGTGGCTTCATAAGCAAGATAAGGAAGCGGACTGAATTTTCATCAATCACCCGATATGCGATAGACAATGATATCGAGTTTGTCTACATACGCTCCAACCATAATGCGAATCCCTTCACCATCCGTATGGTGAAACAGATGAAGAAAGCTGGCATGAAGGTTGTCATGGAGATTCCCACATATCCTTACGATAGCGAGTATGAAGCACAGGGAATGAGCAGACAAATCTTTCAGGACAAGGTGTTTAGGAAACAATTAGCCAAGCATTTAGATGCCATTGTCACCTTCTCAGATTACGAGCAGATTTTCGGGCAGAAAACGATAAGGATTTCTAATGGTATTGACTTCAATAACGTCAAACTGAAGAAAACTGCTAATGACACTTCGAAAGAACTAAACCTGATAGGCGTTGCAGAAATTCACGAATGGCATGGATTCGACCGGTTAGTCAAAGGGCTGGCACAGTACTATTCCAAAAAACAAGAATATATGGTAAAGTTCCATGTGGTGGGTTACTTTTTCTCTGCAGAGGGCGAAGCAGCCTTTAAGAGAATCATTTCTGACAATCACATGGAGGACTACGTAATCCTGTATGGAAAGAAACATGGTGAGGAGCTTGACGACATTTTTGACAAATGTGATTTCGGGGTGGGTAGCTTAGGACGCCATCGGGTAGGCATTGACAAGATTAAAACTCTCAAGAACAGGGAATATGCCGCTAGGGGTATTCCATTCATCTATTCCGAAACGGACAGCGACTTTGATAACATGCCTTACGTTTTAAAGGTGCCAGCCGATGAAAGTCCTATTGACATCAATAATATAATTATTTTTTATCATCACATTTCATTATCGCCTGAACTGATTAGAGCATCTATAGCACATCTGTCCTGGAACCATCAAATGGAACAAGTTATAAATTCGTTTTTTCATTAAGTATGATATAGCTAAAAGTGTGCCCCTATGCCCCTTTTCTAGTTAACATATTTATAATTAGTAACTTATATGGGGTATAAGGCTCTAAAAACTACGCCTCTACTATGCCCCTATTGTACCCTTTATCATCATCTTGATAGGATGGGGCATGCATGGGGCACGTTTTTCGGTAAACATAGCCCCTACTAATGTGCTTGTTATCAGGTAGATAATATCAAAAGGAGGACAAGGGGCTACTATATTTTCAAATTTAGTATATAAATTTAGTATATATAACATTGTTTAACCCGGGTCAACCCTTATCGCAAATAAGGCTCCAAGTAGTCAACTAAAATCGTTAAACTACATTCCCACTGTGGGAACAAAATGTTCCCTCGGTGGGAATAAATTATTCCCACCGAGGGAACCAAACATTCCCGCAGTGGGAATCCTAAGAACATTTACTATAATCCAGAAGCACATTATACTATAGTCCAAAAGCAAATAGCTAAAAATGCCTAATTATTTGGATAATAGTAAAAATAATCCTACCTTTGCGGCAAATAATGCCGATATGGAAAGATTCTTCAATACCGCAGGGCCGAACATGCCCGAAGACAGCTACACCATAGACCCACTGAAGCGTTTCGACCTGGACGACATCCTCATGCTCATCAAGCAGAAACGCTATTTCGTGCTCCATGCCCCCAGACAGACGGGAAAGACATCGTGTATGCTGGCACTGCGCGACTACCTGAACAAGTCGGGAGAGTATATCTCCGTATATGCCAACATAGAAGGAGGGCAGGCATCGCGCAATGACGTGCAGAGCGTCGTCAAGTCAACGGTTGACACACTGGCAGAGCAATTTCGTGGCATCTTGAAGGATGACTTACCTTTAATGATATGCGACGAGGTGCAGAAGATAGGCAAGGAAACAATGCTTACCACTTATTTGCGGCGTTTGTCAGAATCCCTACCCAAACCGGTAGTCCTAATAATCGACGAGATAGATGCCCTTGTCGGAGACAGCCTTGTATCTGTTTTGCGCCAGATCCGGTCAGGATATACTGACAGACCCAAGTCATTCCCCCAAACCGTCATCTTGTGTGGTGTACGCGATGTGCGCGACTATCGCATCGTGCTTTCCAACCAGGACATCATCACTGGCGGGTCGGCCTTCAACATCAAGACCGAGTCGCTGCGACTGGGAAACTTCTCGAAAGAAGAAATCCACGAACTGTACATGCAGCATACGCAGGAGACGGGACAGGTATTCGAGGAGGCCTGCTTCCCCATGATTTGGGAGGCCACCGAGGGACAGCCCTGGCTGGTGAATGCCCTGGCACGCGAGGTGACGTGGAGCATGAAGGAAAACCGTAACAGAAGCGTGACCATCACCCCAGAGATGATGTACAAAGCCCAGGAAAACCTCATCTACCGCCGTGACACCCATATCGACATCCTCATCTACAAGCTGCAGGAGCCAAGGGTGAAAAGGGTCATCGAACCCATCCTGGCCAATAGCGAGGAGGCCGATGACGGTCTGGTGCCCAACGATGATGTGCTCTATGTGCGCGACATGGGGCTGATAACGGTGGAAAAAGGGAAGCCTATCCGCATTTCCAATGGCATCTACCGCGAAATCATTCCCCGCGAACTGACATGGAGCACACAGCAGACACTACCCCAGCAGCCTCAGTGGTACCAGAACCCAGACAACAGCATCAATATGGAGAAGCTGCTCTCGGACTTCCAGCAGTTTTTCCGTGAGAACAGTGACTCTTGGATTGGAAAGTTCGACTATGCCGAGGCCGGTCCGCAACTGCTCCTTCAGGCTTTCCTGCAACGAATCGTCAACGGCGGAGGATATATTGACCGTGAATATGGCTTGGGAAGAGGACGAACTGACCTGCTCATCCGCAAACCGCTGACAGATGGCTACGGCGGACCTAAACAGCGTATCGTCCTGGAGTTGAAAATCAGGAAATACAGTCTGGAGCGCACCATTGAGGAAGGGTTGCGGCAAACATTCGAATATATGAACAAAGCTGGTATCGTGAACGAAGGTCACCTTATTATCTTCGACCGCTCAAAAACGAAAACTTGGGACGAGCGAATTTGGCATAAATCGTATGAGTATCAAGGACGCACTATCATAGTGTGGGGTATGTAATACATATATTATATAATCAAGAACCATTAACCCATGGAACAGAACTTTATCAAATATCCAATAGGGATTCAAAGTTTTGAGAGTCTTCGCCGCGAAGGCTATGTCTATGTTGACAAGACGGAATTAGTGTGGCAATTAGCCCAAAGTGGCCGTTATTATTTTCTTGGTCGTCCCCGTCGTTTTGGAAAGTCTCTGCTTATTTCCACCCTTGAAGCCTACTTTGAGGGGAAACGTGAGCTTTTTGAAGGATTGGCCATTGCCAAACTGGAAAAGGAGTGGAAGAAATACCCCATCCTACATATTGACCTGAATGCCAAACAATACAACTGCCGTGAAGCCCTGTTGGAGATTCTCAATATGCACTTGGAACGTTGGGAAGAAAAATATGACTGTGAGAAGTACCAAGACCGCTCGCCTGAGGAGCGATTCATCCATGTCATTGAGGCCGCATACGAGACAACAGGTATGCCTGTTGTCATTCTTATTGACGAATACGATAAGCCATTGGCACTCAACCTGGACAACGAAGTACTGCAGGACGAGTTCCGTGGCATCCTGAAAGCCTTCTATGGTGTCATGAAGAGCTGCGACCGCTATATCAGATTAGGATTCCTTACAGGTGTCACCAAGTTCTCGAAAGTGAGCGTGTTCAGCGATTTGAACAATATTGACGACATCTCCATGTGGGACCGCTATGCAACCCTTTGTGGTGTGACGGAAGAGGAAATCCATTCAAATTTCGACGCAGAGGTTGAAAAGCTTGCAGAAGCCAACAAGATGACCAAGGAGCAATGTTACGGAGAGTTAAGACACCGCTACGACGGCTATCACTTCTGTGAGGACAGCATCGGAGTATATAATCCTTTCAGTCTGCTCTCCACGCTCAACAAGAAGAAATTCGGCGACTACTGGTTTGAGACGGGCACTCCAACCCTTCTTGTCAATCTGCTCAAACAGACCAACTTCAACCTCTTCGACATTGAAGATGAGGCCGTTTCGGCCGACCTCTTGGGCAGCGTAGATTCCATGAAGCAGAACCCCATCCCCGTCATATACCAAAGTGGCTATCTCACAGTGAAAGGGTATGACGAACGATTCAAAGAATATCATCTTGGTTTTCCAAACCAGGAAGTCAAAACAGGCTTCTTCAACTTCCTGCTTCCCATCTATACCAATGCAAAAAAAGACACATCACAATTCAATATCACTAAATTCATTCGCGAAATAGAGAGTGGTCAACCAGAGGCTTTTATGAAGCGTCTTGAAGCCATGATGGCCGATACCGACTACCGCATTATCGGTGACTCGGAACTGTATTTCCAGAACTTCCTTTACACCTTCTTCCGCTTGTTAGGGCTTTATGTGGATGTGGAACGGGCCACCAGTGACGGACGCAGTGACATGATAGTGCAGACAGCTGACTACATCTACATTTTTGAGTTCAAACTCAATCAGACTGCAGACATAGCGTTACAGCAGATTGAACAAAAGGGGTATGCAAAGCCCTTTGCCAACGACTCGCGCAAGCTATACAAGATAGGTGTAAGCTTCTCTACCGAGACACGGCGCATTGACGATTGGATAATAAACGAATGAGCAATTCCAAAGTGTTGATATGGGCGAGCGGGTACGAAAAAGCATAGTGAACGCTGAAGTAAATCTATTGTTTTACTTCTTGTCCCTCTTTCTGGCCTTCTTCTCCAGAAAGATATTTCTCGACTGTCTAGGCACGGAGTTCATCGGACTGACAGGTACACTGAACAACATTCTGGGTTACTTAAACCTCTCAGAACTTGGCATAGGTGCTTGTATAGGCTACTTCTTGTTTAAACCTATCCAGACAGGGAATCGTCAGGAGACTCAGGAAATCCTGTCGCTATTAGGATATCTGTACAATTGGATTGGAGCCATTATCTTCTGCGGTGCCTTTATTATTAGCCTGTTCTTTCCACTTATTTTCAACAATACAGAACTCAGCCTTGGCATTATATACTTCTCTTTTTACTCCTTTCTTGGCTCCTCGCTTATCGGGTATTTTATTAACTACCGCCAAATACTGCTGAGTGCTGACCAGAAAAACTATTTAGTAGCAATCTATCTGCAGTCGGCAAATCTATTAAAACTCGCCCTTCAAATATTCTTAGCTTACAACTATAGGAATCTCTATGTCTGGGTAGGTGTCGAGTTCTTGTTTGGTGTCATTGGCTGTATAGTGCTGAATTGGAAGATCAACAAGGAGTACCCGTGGCTTAAAGTCAACAAGCAGGAAGGAAGGATACTATTGAAGAAATACCCCGAGATTATTACCAAGACCAAGCAGGTTTTTATCCATAAGATAAAGGACTTTGTGCTTGTGAAAAGCGACGAACTATTCATCTTCCTCTTCGTGTCGCTGAAGATGGTGGCCTATTATGGCAACTACATGATTATCATCTCAAAGCTTATCTCACTGTTTGCGACCATTACTACTAGTATAGGAGCCAGCATCGGTAATTTGGTAGCAGAAGGTGACAAAGAAAAAATGATGAAAGTTTTCTGGGAAGTAACAACAATGTATCACACATTTGCTGCTATCTTATGTTTCTCCCTATACAATTTCCTAGAACCTTTTGTTGCCCACTGGTTAGGAACAGAATACATTATGGATCATCGTATCTTAATAATGCTAATTATTTTCATCTACATTTCTAACTCACGAGGCTCTGTTGATAATTTTAACTATGCACATGGCAACTATGCTGATGTCTGGTCGGCATGGGCAGAATTAATCATTAATGTGGTAGTTACTATAATCTTTGGAATAAGATGGGGAATCGTAGGCATTATATTGGGTAAGATAGTAAGTTTATTTGCTATCGTAGTACTGTGGAAGCCATATTATCTATTCTCTTCAAGTTTCAAAAAAAGCGTATTAGTTTATTGGAAAGGAGTATCACGCAACTATACCATATCATTTGTCTCATTTTCCCTTGCTTCATATATTATCTGCTTTATACCATTCAACCCATATAACAGTTTAGGAGAGTGGGTTCTATTTTCATCTTTTGGCATGTTGGTTTTCCTCATTATTGATTTGATGGTTACAATACTATTCGCTAAAGGAGCAAGAGATATTTTAATCCGAATAAAAGAAACAATTAAAAAGAAGAAATGAAAATCTCAGTTATCATCCCTTTATACAATAAGGAGCATTACATTGAAAGGACTCTCCAATCTGTGTTGGCACAAACATATCAAGACTGGGAGGCTATTATTATCGACGACGGATCGACAGACAATAGTGCCAATATTGTTCAAACAACTATCGACCCACGAATCAAGTTCTTCCAACAAGAAAACTGCGGAGTATCTGCTACCAGAAACAGGGCAATTAAATTGGCAACAGGAGATTTCGTCGCATTTCTTGATGCGGATGACGAATGGATGGACGATTACTTGGAAAAGATGGTAGAACTATCGCTTTCATATCCCAATTATTTCGTGTTTTGCTCAGCGCAAAAGGGCCGTCCTATTCATACACTCCCAAAAGGTGTGTCAATCATTAATGACCATTGTTTATACGATTATATTTATTTCACAGGATGTATGTTCATCAAAAAAGTGGTTTTTGATAAAGTTGGAGGTTTCAGAGAGGGTATTCAATTGGGAGAAGACCGTGACATGTGGCTAAGAATAGGTTGTTATTTCCCTACCGTCTATTTAAATGAAGAACATGTCAATCACCCATATAACACCGAGAACAACCTATCGCGTACTATTAACATAACAAAATCTTTTCCCTATTGGGAGTGGTACAAGTATCCATATCCAAATAAAAAAAGTCTCTATAAATATACGACTAATCAAATCGTAATATGTGTATCAGACTTAGTAAAACAGCACAGATACGCCGACGCGTGGTCTTTCCTTCGTAAGACACGAGGTATCGATGCTTTACGCCCAAGAATAAAACTTATATACAAAATTGTAATTCGTAAATAAAGATTCAAGAACATTAATAGAAATAACAAAAAAGACTTAATATGAAATTCTCCATAATTACTGTAAACTATAACAACAAAGAAGGCTTACGAAAAACCATTGAGAGCGTTATCAGCCAGACATTCCGGGATTTTGAGTTTATTGTCATTGACGGAGGCTCTGATGATGGTAGTTTAGATGTCCTAAAGGAATATGACTCATATATCACATATTGGATTTCAGAAAAAGACAAAGGAATATACAATGCCATGAACAAAGGCATCCTTAAATCGACAGGAGAGTATCTAAATTTTATGAATTCTGGAGATTGTTATTTTGCGCCAGATACTTTAGAAAAAGTCAACAAGTATCAAACAGATTCAGATTTTATTGTCGGCAAAGATTATCATTTCTGTGAAAAGGACAAGAAAGGACATGCCTCCGGCCAACCTTCTCGTATAACAATGATTCATTTCTTCACTTCCACATTAGACCACCAAAGCTCTTTTATAAAAAGAGAACTATTTAATAATTCGCAATATAATGAGAACTACCGATGGGTTTCTGACTGGATCTTTTATATCGAAAAAATAGTTTCCGATGGTAAACATGTACAATTCATACCAGATGTTATTTGCTTTCGTGAAGAATGCAAAATCAACAGGATGGATATTAATAGAATGGAAATGGAAAAATACCTAAAGAGCTACTTACCCCACGGTATCTATAAAGACTATGTCACACTGTCAAAACTCAACAAAACCTCCCTCTACCGACTCTTTGACATATGCGAGAATAAAAGGAAACGCAAAGTCCTCACTTGGTGCATCAAAATTATAAACAAACTCATATCTTAGTTTTATAAAAAACTAGTTTTTCATATGTTCTTGAGGCCACACAAAGACATCTTTAGTTATAGTATTAGTATCTTTGAAATCTTAAACGTTTATACTTATGAGTAAATTGTTGAATATTGATGACTGTATGGTGTTGCGAGGTATGGCTATTACAAGCATTTTCTTGCATAACTATTGTCATCTTCTTCCAAATACATCACATGAGAATGAATTCTTTTTCTCTGAGGAAAATAATTCATATTTTTGGGAAAATATATATTCTCCAGACTTTTTAATTCATATATTCTCATATCTGGGATATTTAGGGGTTCCTGTGTTTGTGTTCCTTACTGGATATGGGCTTTCGATAAAATATGATGGAAATGCCAATGTTAGTATTAATCTTTTTATTTGGACTCACTATAAGAAATTCTTTTTACCGATGTTGTATGGAATGACTTTTTTTTTAATTATTTATGGTTTGGTTCACTCGGCTCTTTGGGATGGATGGCTCCAAACTTTTTTTGCTCAAATGACACTGACAAGTAATTTGGTTTTACATCCAGATAGGTTTATTAAGCCAGGACCGTATTGGTATTTTGGTATGACGATGCAACTATATATAATATATCGTTTTCTGGTATATAAGCATTCTTCTTATTTTCTACTAGTTTTTGTATTATTAAGTATTGTTGTTTTGTTTTGTTTTAAATCTAAACATTATTCTTTAATATGGTTTAAGTACAATTCTGTTGGATGGTTATTACCATTTGCAATTGGTTCGTTATTGGCAAAAAACGATATAAATTTGAATGTTAAAGAATGGAAATGGTTTTTACTATTGTTTATTTCAGTAGTATCAATATTATTGTTTGGTTTTAATTACTATCTCTGGCTGATGATTCCTGCAATGACTTTGTTATTTTATCTTAGTTTATGTAAGCTAATAAAAGGCTTTTTTTATAAAACGTTTCGCTTTGTTGGAAGTATATCTATGTATATATTTCTCGTACATCCAATTATTAGAGAAGTGGTAATTACTATTTCAACAGAATATCGATGCCTTGGAGTTACTATTTACATAATCATAACGATAGTTTGTTCTTTGATTATTTCTCGTTTACCAATGATACTTTCTATGAATAAATAAAAAAACACTTGTAGCTTTAATACAAAAAGTCATTATTGATTAGAGAAATAATTCCCCATAATAATCCATTCTGAGACCTCCCACTTCTTTGCGTCAACAGAACTATTGTAGTTTGGTGACAAAAGTGATTGTCCCATGCCAAACCAGTCAGATTTGACGTCAAACAAATCTAACAACGTAGTGTAAACATCTATCTGATTACATTCACTCTTCCACATTCTGTCCCTTAACTCTTGGGGGATGTTCACTATATAGAATGGAATATCTTTACAGACACCTCCAAAGTCTGTGTTATGCACAGGATGGTCTGCAGCAATAACTATAAGGCTCTTCTCGTACAGACCCGTTTTTTTCAAATGTTCAATATATTTGCTTAGCTGCCTATCAGTATAATGACATGCATTCAGATAACAGGCTAGTTCTGCTGATATGGAAGAGTCCTTTATCTGAAAGGTCGAATCTATCTGCTTTGTATAAGGCTGATGCATTGACATGGTGAGGATAACAGAGAAGAAAGGCTGATTAGAATCCTTATCCTTCTGCATAGCCAGTTGGAATACTTGTTCATCATTCAATATCTTTTGGTTTCCATCTGCATAATCGCTACTCGAAAAGAGTTGGTTAAAGCCATACTGATTACACATTTCATCTTGATTCCACATAGAGGTAAAGGTTGGTATCACCATTCGCGACCTTTTACCAAGCATTTTTGGAAGTCCATATAATGTAACATTGCGTGCTTTAGACACTGTAATAAAAGATCGCAAAGGAAGAACTCCTGACATATAAACGAACTGGCCATCGGAAGATTCTCCAATAGTAACATTTTCTCGCATCATTCCATTATAGTAGACTGTAGTGTCACACTTCAGTGAATTCAGAAAAGGCGTTACCTCCCTGTGATCCACTTTCATGTCAGACACAAACGACATATATGACTCAACAAGAATAAAAATGACGTTGTCTTTTGTTATTTTATTTCTATTATGTTTGATGTCATTTTTTTCTTTTTCAATTTCTCTCGCTATCTGAACCTTTTGCTCTTCTGTCAGTTCAATGGTTCCATTGAGGTTTTGAATGAACTCAAATAAAAGAGGTCTTAGGCATCCTCTACGAAAAACAGCATGATTATATTCGAACAAATACAAACTATTTAATAGCTGGCGGTGCTCAATCCTTTGTACGAAGAAGCTTACAAATCTATATTCGGGTGTAAGAGAGCAAAAGAACAGATAAGAAAAAATATCCACAACCGCTATTATAATAAGAAAGACAAGTGTTTTGATAACAAGTCTCTTTACAGGTCGAGCCTTTTTTATAAGGATGAAGAACAAAAAAGCACTAAAAACAAAGAACACATCTGTCCACCGTAAACCATCTAAAATGCATTTTATCATGTCTGAATCGTACAACGTTCCTCCCTGTCCTATAGCAGACAATGTAAGATAATGATGAAAAAATCTTGAATAAAGCACATTGGACAATGACCATAACAAAGATATAAAAAATGTGATGGTCAGCCCTATCTTTAGATGCTTCCATGTCAACAAATAAAAAAAAAGGAATAGGACCGTCACATCAACAACAATTCCCAAAAAATTATCCACAAATATTGTAAAATTGGTTTCAACCTCTATATAATCCGCACACAGCACAGCATAGTGCATGAGAAAGAGATTAAGCCCACACAAAAACAAAACGAGACAAGTGTAATTACATTTCAAGCCTTTCATACTAGTATGTTTCAAAAGGAAAAGAACCCACACTGTATTCTCTCCGACATTCTTTAGTCACTGCAAAGATATGCGATTTTGCTGACATGGCCAAACAATTAACGAACTTTATTCATCAAACAGACTAATTCACAGCTGCATATATCCAAATAAAAAAGATATACTGACACAAACAGAAGACGGCTATCGCATTTACAACTTCTTTTTCTCCGAATGGCTGGCCACAGAATATTAGCAACAGCCGTAATGTTACTTTGAATTTCTACTCACACGTCCTAACAACACTGGACAGAAACGCTCGGCAAGACGGACAAGGGGCACATAGAGGACCAGGATAAGCACTGAGGCCAACAAATCCTCACACCAGAGGCGGTCAGGCAGTTCCATCAACCGGCGCACGATGATAATGTGAAGGCCGATGATGAGGATTGTACCACCAGACAATGTCACAGCCATATCGTGCCAAGGCAGACGGCTGAGCCAGAGCGAAACCACATATAGCATCAGTGTGCCCGCCATGCCACCCAGAAGATAAAGGGCATAATTGTTGCCTATACCATTCAGGTACATCCACACATAACCATTATAATGTGCACACAGGACAACTCCTGTCACCGCCACAACCAGTAGGGCGACCTCAAGCAGATAATTATGTAGACCGTTAAAGGCAGGTTTCAATGGTTTCAGAAACATACCTATCAGGAAAAACGGCATACACACCACTACGTTCACATTAGCGTTACTCCTCTCAAAACCAGTCAGATGAAACCAAACTGCAACTATAGAAAGGGCGACAAACAGCAGGGCATAGACCCATTTCTTCTCGGGCAGCAACTGCATGATGATGCGTATCACAATCAGGGTATAGAAATACCAGCAGGGACCCATGCACCAGCGATGACCCAGCAATAGCCACTCGAAGAACCACGGCCATGATATGTCGTAATGATCTCCCGTCAGCATAGCACGCACGTATGCCTCGAAGTGCATCAGGAAACTGAGTATAACCGTTGGCACCAACAGCTGCCAGAAGCACTTTTTAAAGCAATTTTTCCATGTGGGTGACTTTTTGAAAAGGAAACCCGATATAACGCAGAACGACTGTAGACTGAAAATGAAAGTATATATGTCACCCGTGTTAAAGAAATGACCATAGATAACGGCCAACGTGGCAAACACTTTCATCCAGTCCAGCCATAAAAGGCGCGATGACGGCATCACAGGCCTGACAATTGTTTTCTCCATTATGCTATCAATCTTCAATTATCATTTTCTTCTGTTGCGTAAACGAAATCTGATCTTGCTCGAAGGGCACACCCAGACGGTAGACATACGGTACGAAAGGCTTGGGTATGCCAGACAGACGGAAATGCGTCTTGCCTTCTGGCGACTGTTTGTATTCTTCAAACATGGCGCGATATTCGTCACCCACTTCCTGTACATAAACCACGGTCATCGAGACATGTACTACTAGTGCCAAGGCCATTGTGGTCGCCAGTGCAGTCAATGTACGACGACTGGTAAGCAGTGGATATTGGGCCATGAACTTCAGGGAGATCAGCACAGCAAACAGCTCCATGGGAAAACCCATGCGCTGACTATAATAAGGCAACATGAACTGGAAAGTAAAGCCCAAGGGAATGATAGTCAGGACGATGACATTCTCGCGTATGAAGGCTCCCACTTTTTTCCTTCCCGCCCAAACTGGCAAACAACCTGCCAGCAATAATGCCAGCATGAGATACAACCGTTTGGAATAGCGCAGGATGTCCATCTTCCGCGCCAAAACCTCGCTAAACGACTCGGCCGATGCACCAGCGGCTCGTCCCCAGATGCCAGGCGAGGCAATGACAGTAAGTGTACCTATCCACAGGCCGACGATGAGACACCACTGGCTGGCGTTCAGACGGCGGAAGTGAAAAAGGACATAAAAGAACAACGCCCCAGAAAGGAGCAACGTGTAGCCTTCGTGGAAGTTTCCGCAAACGATGCCG
>JAEEGL014281757.1_pt1 | contig 18516 bp, 15 predicted proteins | sample 9134231 | NCBI WGS metagenome assembly JAEEGL01 (sample SAMN16246548, study PRJNA631951) | gut metagenome | biome: gut microbiome; feature: rumen; material: fiber-attached | host: Bos | place: Iran: Karaj | collected 2018-10 | reverse complement strand
ATTCCTTCTCCGTAAGTATCTGCTTATACTTAAGATCGGTCTGTCCGGGATCGAGTACTATATAGTTGGCAAAGTAAAGCACCTTCTCCAGATTCCTGGGAGAAATATCGAGAATAAGACCCATACGGCTGGGAATTCCCTTAAAGTACCAGATATGGGAAACGGGAGCCGCAAGCTCTATATGGCCCATTCGCTCTCTTCTTACGCTTGCCTTGGTCACCTCAACACCGCAGCGGTCACAGATCACTCCCTTATATCGTATTTTTTTATACTTTCCGCAATGGCATTCCCAGTCCTTGCTCGGACCGAAGATCCTTTCGCAGAAGAGACCGTCCTTTTCAGGCTTTAAGGTTCTGTAATTTATAGTTTCGGGCTTCTTGACCTCTCCCTTGGACCATTCCCTAATCTTTTCGGGCGAAGCAAGTCCTATTCTGATAGCGTCAAAAGTTAAAGGCTGGTAAACATCTTGTTTATTATCAGGCATGTCCGATTTCTCCTTCCAAAGACTATGACTTCAATGCCGGCTGCTACTCCTCATAATCAATTTCAAAATCCCTGTCTATCTCATCTTCGGGAAAGGTGTCTTCATACTGCCCCTCAGACTCGTCTCCGTCCGAATAGTCATCATATTCAACATTGTCCAGCTGGCCGTCCTCACTGAATTCCTGCTCGGTATAGCCGTTATCCCTGAAGGATTCATCATTCCCTCTGTATTTTCTCGATTCCTCCTCGAGAATAGAGCGGAAATCGGTGTCTCCATAGTCTACGTTCTCGCCGATCTCAACCTCTGTGTTGTCATTTCGAAGAACCCTGACATCAAGACCGAGGGACTGAAGCTCCTTAAGCAGCACCTTGAAGGACTCGGGGATTCCGGAATCCGGAATATTGTCTCCCTTTATAATGGCCTCGTAGGTCTTTACACGCCCTATAACATCGTCCGACTTTACGGTCAGGATCTCCTGAAGAGTATAGGATGCGCCGTAAGCCTCCAGAGCCCAAACCTCCATTTCTCCGAAACGCTGGCCGCCGAACTGGGCTTTTCCGCCCAGCGGCTGCTGGGTAACCAGAGAATACGGTCCCGTTGAACGGGCATGGATCTTATCGTCCACCAGATGGTGAAGCTTCAGGTAATGCATGTGGCCTATGGTAACGGGATTGTCGAAATACTCTCCCGTCCTTCCGTCACGAAGTCTTACCTTACCGTCCTTTGAGATGGGCACTCCCTTCCAGAGAGCCCGGTGCTCCCTGTTGCCTGACAGGAACTCGAACACCTCGTCACTCAGCTCATCCCTGTGAAGGCTCTCGAAAGTATCGGTTTTTCCGGAAAGCTCCGGATTCTTTTTCAATTCCTCCTTAAGCTCCTTCTCATCGAAGGGGAGATTTACATAGTCGTTGGCAAGCTCGAGAGCGCTTACTATATCATCCTCATCCGCCCCGTCAAATACCGGCGTGGCCACGTTAAATCCCAGTGCCTTTGCCGCCAGGGAGAGGTGGATCTCAAGAACCTGTCCTATATTCATACGTGAAGGTACGCCCAGGGGATTGAGTACTATATCCACCGGTCTTCCGTTGGGAAGATAGGGCATATCCTCTACAGGAAGGACTCTTGATACAACACCCTTATTACCGTGACGTCCCGCCATCTTATCTCCTACGGAGATCTTTCTCTTCTGAGCTATATATATCCTTACGGACTGATTTACTCCGGGAGGGAGCTCATCGCCGTTATCTCTTGAAAAGATCTTGGCATCAACCACAATGCCGTATTCGCCGTGGGGCACCTTTAAAGAGGTATCCCTGACCTCTCTTGCCTTTTCGCCGAAGATCGCACGAAGCAGCCTTTCTTCCGCGGTAAGCTCCGTTTCTCCCTTGGGAGTGACCTTGCCCACCAGAATATCACCGGCACGGACCTCCGCACCTATACGGATTATGCCTCTGTCATCCAGATCCTTAAGAGCCTCCTCGCCGACACCGGGAACGTCTCTCGTGATCTCCTCGGGCCCAAGCTTCGTATCTCTTGCCTCGGACTCATGCTCCTCGATATGAACCGAGGTATATACATCGTCCTGAACAAGCCTTTCGCTTAAAAGAACCGCATCCTCATAGTTATAGCCTTCCCAGGTCATAAAGGCGATGAGAGGATTCTTTCCAAGTGAAAGCTCTCCGCTGGCGGTAGAAGGACCGTCTGCGATCACCTGACCCTCCTCGATATGCTCACCCTTTTCAACGATAGGCTTCTGATTATAGCAGTTCGACTGATTACTCCGCATGAACTTGGACAGTCTGTATACTTCTTTGGTTCCGTCGTCGTTCTTTACCCCGATCTCATTGGACATGGCATAGACAACCGTTCCGGGCTTTCTTGCCACAACACAGACACCGGAGTCCACCGCCGCCTTCGGCTCCATCCCGGTTCCCACAACGGGAGCCTCCGTGGTAAGCAGAGGTACCGCCTGACGCTGCATGTTGGAGCCCATAAGGGCACGGTTTGCATCATCGTTCTCAAGGAAGGGAATAAGGGCCGTAGCCACCGAGAACACCATCTTCGGAGACACGTCCATATATTCAAACATCGATTTATCGTACTCGGAAGTTTCGTCCTTGAAACGTCCCGAAACCATTCGTCTGACGAAATGTCCCTCGCTGTCCAGGGGCTCGTTCGCCTGAGCTACATGGTAATTATCCTCCTCATCGGCAGTCATATAAACTACCTCATCCGTAACCACAGGGTTCTCCGGGTTCGAATGATCTATCTTTCTGTAGGGAGCCTCAACAAAACCGTACTCATTGATCCTTGCGTAGCAGGCAAGCGAATTGATGAGACCGATGTTGGGACCTTCAGGGGTCTCAATCGGGCACATCCTGCCGTAATGGGAATAATGAACGTCACGAACCTCAAACCCGGCACGATCTCTTGACAGACCTCCGGGACCCAGGGCAGAAAGACGTCTCTTGTGAGTAAGCTCACCCAGAGGGTTATTCTGATCCATGAACTGGGACAGCTGTGAGGAGCCGAAAAACTCCTTTACCGCTGCGGTTACGGGCTTGATATTGATAAGAGCCTGAGGAGAGATCCCCTCAAGATCCTGGGTAGTCATACGTTCCCTTACCACCCTTTCAAGCCTCGAAAGACCTATTCTGTACTGGTTCTGGAGAAGCTCTCCCACCGCACGGATACGTCTGTTGCCGAGATGATCGATATCGTCATCGTTTCCGATCCCATACTCAAGATGGATATTATAATTTATTGAGGCAATGATATCCTCTCTCGTTATATGCTTGGGAACAAGCTCGTGAACGTTGGCACGAATGGCCTCCGAAAGAGCCTCCTCATCCTCTCCGCACTCCTCCATTATCCTCTTGAGCTCGGGATAATAAACAAGCTCGGAGATCCCGAAATCCTTCGGGTTACAGTCGATAAACGAGGTGATATCCACCATCATGTTTGAAAGAACCTTTACATTTCTTTCCTCTGTCTGTATATATACGTGAGGAACCGCAGCGTTCTGTATCCTTGAGGCCATCTCCTCCGTAAGCCTGGTACCTGCCTCGGCCAGAACCTCTCCCGTGTTCTCGTCAACCACATCCTCAGCAAGGATATGTCCCTTTATCCTCTTTCTGAAGGAAAGCTTTTTATTAAACTTGTATCGTCCGACTCTTGCCAGATCGTAGCGCCTCGCAGCGAAGAACATGGCATTGATAAGGCTCTCGGCACGCGCAACGGTCAGGGGCTCTCCGGGACGGATCTTACGGTAGAGCTCCAGCAGGCCCTCCTCATAGTTGGAGGAGGTATCCTTTGAGAAGGAGGCCATGATCTTGGGCTCATCACCAAAAAGATCAATAATCTCCTGATTGCTTCCGATACCCAGAGATCTTATGAGAACCGTTACGGGAACCTTTCTGGTCCTGTCAACACGAACAAAAAACACATCGTTGGAATCCGTTTCGTACTCTAACCATGCTCCTCTGTTTGGAATTACAGTCGATGAAAACAGCCTTTTACCGAATTTGTCATGGCTGATGGCATAGTATATTCCCGGCGACCTTACAAGCTGACTGACTATTACTCTCTCGGCACCGTTTATCACAAAGGTACCGGTGGCGGTCATAAGGGGAAGATCCCCCATGAAGATATCATGACTTATGATCTCGCCGTTTTCCTTATTATACAGCCTCACGTTAACCTTCAGCGGAGCCGCATAAGTGGCGTCTCTGTCCTTACACTCCTCGATAGAGTACTTTACGTCATCCTCGCAGAGCTTGAAATCAACAAACTCCATGCTCAAATGGCCGTTGTAATCCGTGATCGGAGAAATGTCATCAAAAACCTCTTTAAGACCTTCTTCCAGGAACCACCGGTAGGAATTCTTCTGAACCTCGATCAGATTAGGTATCTGAAGTACCTCCTTCTGTCTGGAGAAACTCATGCGGGTATTCCTGCCCGCGGCAATAGGACGTATCCTGTTTTTTTCCATCGACGTTTCACCCCGTTAACAAATTCAGTTTTTCAGGCACAATAAAAGAGCCTGTGTTTCCAAAATAACGCACTCTACATGATAACACAAGCCCTTTTATAATGTCAATAAAAAAATTTCGATTTTTAAAGATCTTATTTAAGTGTGATCTTTGCTCCGACTTCCTCGAGCCTCTTCTTAACGTCCTCAGCCTCTTCCTTGGAAACAGCCTCTTTGACCATCTTGGGAGCGGTGTCAACGAGCTCCTTGGCTTCCTTAAGTCCCAGGCCGGTGATCTCACGAACAACCTTGATAACCTTAACCTTCTCGGAACCGATCTCGGTAAGCTCTACATCAAACTCGGTCTTCTCCTCAGCTGCGCCTGCTCCGTCGCCTGCCGCTGCTGCTACGACAACACCTGCTGCCGCTGAAACGCCGAACTCCTCTTCACATGCCTTAACAAGGTCATTTAATTCAAGAACAGTTAACTCTTTAATAGCATCAATAATCTCAGCTGTAGTTAATTTTGCCATTTTAATATCCTCCGTAATTATTACGCTTTTCATGGACTGAGCGATAAATCCGCAGTCCTTCCGAACAGTTACTACTCAAACAGATAAAACTTACTCTACCGTTATCTCTTATGCTTCTGCAGGTGCTTCTGCTGCAGGCTCCTCAGCTGCGGGCGCTTCCCCGCTCTTTGCCTCGACCGCTCCTGCGCCGCCTTTTTCGGCAAGCTGATTCATTACGCGGGCGAAGTTGGCAACAGGCGACTGGATAGAACCAAGCAGTTTTGAAAGAAGCTCTTCCCTTGAAGGGATCTTTGCTATGGAATCCATGCCCTGAGCGTCATAGTAAATACCCTCTATCACACCGCCCTTCATCTCAAGCTTGGGAGCGGTTTTCGCAAATTTAGCGATGATCCTTGCGGGTGCCGTAGCATCATCCTTTGAAATCGCGATGGCACTGGGGCCCTCAAGATGAGCAATAAGACTCTCCAGTTCCGTACCCTTGAACGCAAAGTTCATCATAGTATTCTTATAAACCTTGTAGGTTATACCTGCGGTACGAAGCTGACGCCTGAGATCGGTATCCTGGGCAACGGTAAGTCCGCGGTAGTCAACAAGAACAACAGACTGGGCATCCTTTACGTTTTCCGTAATCTCATCAATGACAGGCTTCTTTAACTCAACCTTAGCCATATTGAACCTTTACCTCCTTCTTTAGATTTTCGATATAATCAAAGTGGCCAAAGACCATGAAAGGATCCGATCCGTTCATTGTCCGGACAGCTCCTGAATGTTCAGAAAAAAAGCCCTGCTCTCCGAAGAGAAAGACAAGGCGTCATAATACAAACCATATTATCACTCTGATCTCCTCGGCAGGCGAATCGGAATCTAAAGCCCGATCTCTTACGCTACTGGCACCTGCTGTCTTCGGCCCGGTTGTAAAACCTTAGAAAGATTACCATACCGCGCCCGTTCATGTCAAGGAAAAAATACCGTCATTTCAATATTTCTTTTGAAATGCTCTCCGGATCCCAGTCGATGTACTGATATTCCGTAAAATCATGGGAGAAGAAGAATTCCTCGCTTGAAGTGTAGGGGTCATAATAATTCCTCTCTCCCCTTGCTCTGCCGGTATAAAAATACTCCGTCTCCTTAAGAGGCCCCAATCCGCAGATGATCAGGAAAGCCGAAAGCAAAACCGCATACCAGAGATTTCTTTCAGACCCCGTGTTTTCATCCTTCCCCTTCTCACCGAATATGGAAATAATGATATTCTCCGCCACAGTCACGCAGACTGCCAAAAGCGCCGGTATGCTTGAGCGCATGCAGAAATCGTTATAGTAGCCCATCTTAAACAGAGGATATATCAGGAGATTTAAGGAAGCAGCCAACAGCAGGCGGTTCCCCTTCTCCCTTTTAAGAAGCAGAAGTATCCACAAAAGCCAGGAAAGCTCAAAGAACACCAGGGTATGAAAATAGTCCTTGTACCAGATGAACTCGAGCCCCATTGCCACCCCGTCAGGCTTATCCTGAAGTATATTTCCGGCCAGATACAGAACAAGAGGCACCATGACCCCCAGAGAGCACAGATTATAACCCGAAAATATCTGTTTAAACACCACGGCCTTGAAATTGTGTTCACCCTCCTCTCCCCTTTTCGGGAAGAGATCGGCTATAAATACCGTAAGCATCAAAACTGCCATTCCCAGGAAAACAAAGGCGGAGTAAAGCACAAGAGGAGCAAGGATGAATCCCCATTTTCCGTAATCATACCTGAGTTCCTTAAGCAGGCTGATTCCTAAAAGTCCCGAAATCATCTGCGGAAATACGTATGCAAGCAGAACGACATTTGATGAATACTGTATCCAGATGGTATTGCTGAGCCAGTGGATGCCGTCTCCCGCTTCATCAGGATACCAGTTTTTGAATATTCCCGAAACAGGACATACAAAGGTTGAAAACAATATGAGGGTCAGGGTGATGATGATCAGGCTTGCGCCCTTTTTCTGACCTATATTCCTGTAGAGGAGCAATACGGCAAGAAAGATTCCCGCCGTATTCCATACAAGAAGAGCATCGTGGGCGGCATCGAAGCTTTCCGAAAAAAAACGTCCCGTAAGGGCAGGCACAATATAACCTGCAATATAATAAGAAAGAATTCCCTCTCTGCCGTCGAAATCATATCTTACCGGAGGAGTGTTAACCATAAGATCCCGAAGGATAACGTTATGCTTGGGAAAATCACCCGACTGGAGCACATAGCCTCCAAACCCCGAAAGAACGCACCAGATAAAGATCAGAACAAGAGTCACCCCCGCAAATATCCATTCCGATATCTGCAGCCTGCGAAAGGAAGTTTTCGACCGGATCAGAAACAGTCCGAGGCCGATTGTCACCTCCAGGCACACTAAAAGCGCTATCTGCCACTTAAACCATGTGACGCAGAAAATAATGATGGGAATATAGAGATATGAAAAGATTAAAAGCCGAAGGATATCAATACAGCTCTTATTTCCTTCCGGGAGCGCCTCTTTCGTCATTCACTTACCTCCGAAGCATTTTCCATGGCTGCCTGCTCAAGCATAGCCTGCTGTTGAAGCAGTAGCTGTGTCAGCGGATCAACAGGTACGGTCTCCGCCGGTTCTGCCTCCCGGGTATTTTGTGTATCGTTGTTAAGGAACTGACGAGAGGGTGAGGTGTTGGCGCCGTTTTGTATGTTATGGTTAGTATCAGACGGTTCGATCCGGCCGTCCTGATTAACAAGAGCGTATCTCGAAATACCCTGGAGATAGGACAGGATCCTCTCCTTATCCTCCTGTTGTGCAAGGAGGGTACGGCATCCTTTTTGTATACAGGGCACAAACTCAAAGCTCCTTAAGGTAACGGGTTCTTCATAATCCCGGGGAGTATCAAGAACAGCTCTTACATAGCCTGTATCAATGGTCCGGGAATTGAACCAGAAGTTCCCGAGACTGTAGATAACCGGCACTCCCTCCACATAGTCAATACCCTGAAGGCAGTGGGAATGATCTCCTATAATAAGATCCGCTCCGGCAGCTACGTATTCCGCAGCCAGCTTTTTCTGGCTGTCGTCCACCAGGTCGGTATTCTCACTTCCCCAATGAACATAGACCACTACAAAATCGGAATTCTCCTCCGCCTCCCTTATGCAGCTAAGCATCCTGGAAGGATCAAGAGTCCGCAGCACTCCGGGACTGTCCTCAGTGGCCTCTTTTGTATCGGGATTTGAAAACCTTTCAATCTGGGTAGCCGAGGTAAAGGCTACGGTTCTTCCGTTTACCTTATAATACACGGGCTTCATGGCCTCGCTGATATTTCTCCCTGCCCCGACATAGGGGATCTTTGCCTTCTCAAGGATATCAAAGGTATCAAGCAGTGCCTCGGGGCCGAAATCATAAGCGTGATTATTGCCGAGAGATACTATATCAACCCCTATATCATGCAGAAAAGAGACGTTTTCGGGCTTAGCCCTGAAGGTGAATTTCTTTCCCTGAGTAGCTGAGCCTCTGTTACTGTAGGGAAACTCGTTATTTGCAAAAAAGATGTCACAGTCGTTGAGCCCCTCTATAACCTCTGGATTTATGCAGCCCAGGATCCCGTTCTTTCCCGCGTAAAGAGCATTCATATTTGCATAGCCCTCCGCAAAGGAGATATCCCCGATAAAGGTCAGTACAACCTCCTCAAGGTTTTTGGTCTCCTTCGAATAGGTTCTGTTTTCATCATCGTAGATCTCTTCATAGACGAAGGGAGTCGGCGAGGGCGTGGGAGTGACGTCCACCGTAAAATCCACCTTTATATCCTCTGCATTTATCACTATTACAGGCTCTGCCTCAGGGTTCTGTCTGTATTCCCCCGCATCACCCGTATCCTTACTCTCCGATTCGGGAAAGACAAGCTCCTTCAGCTTATCGGTAAATCCGCAGCCACAGAGTGAGATGGCAAGAAAATAACACAGAATAAGGCCGTAAAGACTCTTTGTCATTAAACGGCCTGTTTTTTTACCGAACTCCTGTTCTTCAGGCAGGTTTTTCATTTTCAACTCCCCGGCTGTGATCAAACGTTCCCCTTAACTTCGCAGCATATCTGAAACCCTTAAGAAAAGCTGTTACCATTCACGGCCGAATCGCGCACTTGCTGCGCGATTACGGGCCATAACTTATGGTTCGAGATGGGTTTTGCCCATCGCCGCAGGCGATTTATAATGGCAAAACCCGTTACTATCACGGTCCAAAGGGCCGTGAATAGTAACGAAAAACTGATTAAAGGCGCATATCCGTTTATGCTGCACTGCAAATATAAGCGTGTTTAATCAGGTCTTTGGTAAAATCATATAACAAACCAGAGCTTCCCTGAATATTCTATCATTTTTTTCCCGGGAAAACAATCGGACAGAAGGGCGAAACCCTCTGTCCGATTGACTTAAGACTAAAAAATCAGTTACATCTCATTAATACTTCGCAGTAGAAACCTTTATTGCAGGCCCCATGGTAGTGGCAAGCGCAATGCTCTTCATGTACTGGCCCTTAAGAGCGCTGGGCTTGGCCTTAACAAGAGCCTCCATAAGTGTGTTAAAGTTCTCGTTAAGCTTATCCTCATCAAAGGAAGCCTTTCCGATGGGAGCATGGATGATGTTGGTCTTGTCAAGACGATACTCTATCTTACCTGCCTTGATATCCTTAACCGCCTTGGCAACATCCATTGTTACCGTTCCGGCCTTGGGGTTAGGCATCAGTCCCTTGGGACCCAAAACCTTACCGAGACGTCCTACGATACCCATCATATCCGGAGTGGCAACAACTACATCAAAGTCAAGCCATCCTTCATTCTGAATCCTCGGTATCAGCTCATCGCCGCCGACATGATCTGCGCCTGCGGCCTCGGCCTCAGCGATCTTGTCGCCCTTTGCGAAAACGAGCACTCTTGTGGTACGACCCGTTCCGTTGGGAAGTACAACTGCTCCACGAATCTGCTGTTCGGCATGACGTCCGTCACAGCCTGTCTTTATATGAACCTCAACGGTCTCGTCAAACTTGGCCGAAGCCGTCTTTTTAACCAGGGCAATCGCATCGGCGGGCTCGTATAACGTTCCACGCTCAACCAGCTTCGCCGCTTCCTGATACTTCTTTCCGTGCTTCATTATACCGCCTCCTATTCTTCTACGGTAACGCCCATGCTTCTGGCCGTTCCCGCGATCATACTCATAGCTGCCTCAACGGATGCCGCGTTCAGATCAGGCATTTTGAGCTCAGCGATCTCACGGAGCTTGTCCTTTGAGATCTTTGCCACCTTGGTCTTGTTAGGTACACCCGAGCCCGACTGAATATTGCAGGCCTTCTTGATAAGTACTGCAGCCGGCGGAGTCTTTGTAACGAAGCTGAAGCTTCTGTCCGCATAAACGGTGATAACTACCGGGATAAGAACATCGCCCTTATCCGCTGTCCTGGCATTAAACTGCTTTGTGAATTCCACAATGTTAACACCGTGCTGTCCGAGAGCCGGACCGACCGGAGGCGCCGGAGTAGCTTTTCCGGCAGGAATCTGCAGCTTAATATAGCCTTCAACCTTTTTTGCCATTTTAATTCCTCCTTTGTGGTAGTGGCGGAAGCTTTAACTTCCTCCCACTGAGCATTAAGATATATACTCAATAAAGAAACGGAAAACCATTTCGTTTCTCTCACTTATATACTGCCGTTTACAGCCCCCGGGCTTATGCGGCAGCTCTGCCCCGTTACCGCTTAAGGCATCTAATCCATCTTCGATATCTCATCAAAGCTGATCTCGACGGGCGTCTCTCTTCCAAACAGCTCCACATTTATCGTAGCGGTCTGCTTGCCCATATCCATCCTCTGTATAACGCCTACCGTATCCTTCCATACACCGGCGACCACGGCAACAGTGTCTCCTTCGCCGAAATCAATGAAAACATTCTCGGTCTTGATCCCCAAAGGCTTCATCTCATTTTCCGTAAGCGGCACCGGCTTGCTTCCGGGGCCTACAAAGCCCGTGACCCCTCTGGTATTTCTCACGACATACCAGGTCACATCGTTCATATACATATTAATGAGAACATAGCCAGGGAAAAGCTTTTTTGCGCTGGTCTTTCTTACGCCGTTCTTAAGCTCCGTAACATCCTGCATGGGCACCCTTACCTCGAGGATCTCATCCTCCAGATGCCTGTTTTCTATTGCCTTTTCGATATTAGCCTTAACCTTATTCTCGTAGCCGGAATACGTATGAACCACGTACCAGCCTGATTCACTACTGTTATACTCTGCCATAAACTCTCCCCGTAGATTCGCGATTAAAGAGATGAAAGATTGTTACTATTCACGGCCCTTTGGACCGTGATAGTAACGAAAGATTATCTATAATGTCGTCCGCCGAAAGAACTCAGCCTCCGATATTTATGACAAAGTCAACGCCATACTGCAGTATGATATCCAGAATGGCGATGATAACGCCCAGACAGAAAGAGACTACAACTACCGAGATCGTCTGCTTGGTTACGTTCTCACGGGTCTCCCAGTTGATCTTGTGAAACTCGGCCTTTACGCCCTTAAAAAAGCTCCCCGCTTTCTCGGATAAAGACGGAGCTGCCTTTGCACCAGAATTATTCTCGCTCATTTCTCAAACCTCTTTATCAGTATCGTGATCACTTAGTCTCTTTGTGCATAGTATGAGTCTTGCAGAATCTGCAGTACTTCTTCATCTCCATCCTGTCGGGATGAGTCTTCTTATCCTTTGTTGTATCATAATTTCGATTTTTGCATTCCGTACATGCAAGAGTTATCCTTGTACGCATGATAATATCCTCCGAATCCTGAAATAAAATGCTGTCCCGACGTTTTGCCGAAGTCAACAAAAAAAGGGCTCTGCCCTCCATCGCCATAAAACTATAGCATACGAGCCAATAAACGTCAACTAAAAAATGAAGTTTTCGAAGGAAAAAGTATACCGCAAGATATAGTGCCGACATCCCGCAAAGCCCCTATTTTCAATAAATTTCTAAGTTATTTAACTGAAAATCTATTGTATTTTTTTCATTTTTGTATTATCATGATGATACAAAAATAGGTGAGGTAGCTTTGTCGGTTCCAAACCGGTTTTGACCCACCTTTTATATAAGCATATGCTTACTCGCGCGTTTCATCATTGCCCTTGACAGGTTCCGGGATCGGATCGATATCCTGGCGGGCGATATGGTGAATAGGCGGAATTGAATCCGCTGAAGCGATCATTTCAGGGAAGAAAGGAGGGGAAGCAGATGGCAGATATAAATTCATTAAATAACGCATATACAAATCTAGCCACGATGTACGGTCCGATGATGGGCATCAATACCAAGTATGATACCCATAAAAAGAGCGAGCTTCGTGGTGTTTATAATTCCATCGTAGAGAAAAACAAAGAATCCCCTGTATTTCTCCTTGATACCAGCAAGGAAACCAAGAATTTTGCGGTTTCCCTGAAAGAGAGCGCCAGGAACTTAAAGAATACCATCTCCTCCGTTTCCAACGAGGCCGAGGAGGAGGAGCTGCTTTCCAAAAAGACGGTCTCCGTCAGCGATCCGGATTCGGTAGAGGTATCCTATATCGGCGAGAAGATAAGCGATAATACCATTACCAACTTTAATCTGGTGATCACCCAGCTGGCTCAGAGCCAGAAGAATACCGGAAGGTTTATGCCCGATGAAAAGGCCAACCTGCCTCCCGATACCTACTCCTTCGATGTTCACAGTAAGGACACCGATTACGAGTTTCAGTTTAATATAGGAGAGAATGATACCAACAGGAGTATCCAGGAAAAGCTGGCAAGGCTTATAAACCGTTCAAATATAGGTATAAAGGCATCTGCGGTCAGCGACGGAAACGGAAATACCGCTCTGGAGCTTGAGTCGGATGACACGGGTCTCAGAAACGGAGAAGCACAGTTTCTCGTGACCGATGACCATACCAGCAAAACAAGCGGAGCGGTAAACTACTTCGGGCTGGATAACATAGCGAGGCCGCCGACAAATGCCGAGTTTTCCATAAACGGGATCGAAGGTGTCTCCGCCTCCAATCATTTTACCATCGAGGATACCTACGACCTTACCTTAAAGAAGGCATCCGAAGAGGGTAAGAGCGTTTCCATCGGGCTTAAGACCGACGTTGAGTCCATTACCGATAATATAAGGCATCTGATAGGAGGCTATAACAGCTTTGTAAGCCACGCTTCGGAATATCTGGAGAGCCAGCCCAATTCAAAGGCGCTGCTGAGGGAAATGAGGGCGATCTCGCTGAGATACGGTGAGTCCCTTGGAAAGATAGGAATAAACTTCCAGGACGACGGGACCATCTCCCTTGATAAGGATACGATCCAGAAGACCGCCCAGAAGGACGATGCGAACGAGAGCTTTAATACAATAAAGAGCTTTGCTACCAGTGTACTGAACAAGGCAAACGAGGTTTCTCTCGACCCGATGCAGTATACCATGAGGAAGGTTGTGGAATACAAAAACCCCGGACATTCCTTTGCATCACCCTATGTTACCAGCAGCTACAGCGGGATGATGTTCTCCGGATACTGTTAGGGAAACACTGTGATCAGGCAGGGCAGATGAAATCGCACCCTGCGCATAAAAAGACATAGCCGGAAGAGATCACCCTCCCGGCTATGTCTTTTTTAAGTATCTGTTTCGTTATTATCCAGGCAAATGGTAAAGGCCGACTGTCACCCCTCAGTGATCCACGGTGTACCATCCTTTGTTGTAAACTTGCCCGTGCAGACCATGATAAGGTCATAGAGCCATCCAATTCCGAATACGCCGCCTGTTAAAAGCCAGATGACTCCGGTGCCGATCTTGCCGGCGAGAAAACGATGAACTCCAAGACCACCAAGGAATATGGTGATAACAATTGCCGCTGATTTACTCATTTCTTTTTCCTCCTCTGTTTTCAGCGCCAGTCTGTATCCTGACTGGGCGCGGATCCCGGATCCGGGATCCCTCTTTTAGTTCGTGCCGATCCGTTCTGTTGTCAGAGCGGATCATTTAATCAGAAAGGGTTTTTATCGTTACCGTTACAGCCTTGCAGCTGTGTAAGCAATAACCATTTATCGTTACTATTCACGGTCCTTTGAACCGTGATAGTAACGATTTATCCCCTCTAATTACAGATCCCTTCGGTGTTACAAAAGCTCACGGTTTACAGCTTCAAGAGCTTCCGATACCACCTGGTGCATATCATAATATCTGTAATCTGACAGCCGTCCTCCGAAAATAACATTTTTCTCACTTTGTGCAAGCTCTCTGTATTTTTCGTAAACGGCATTGTTCTCTTCGTTGTTCACCGGGTAGTAGGGCTCATCACCTCTCTTAAAGGCTGCGGGATACTCCCTCGTGATCACCGTTCTTCCTTCGGATTCCTTTTTCTGGGGCGTATTCCCAAAGCTTTCAAAATGCTTATGCTCTATTATCCTTGTGTAGGGAACCTCATATTCGGTATAGTTGACCACTGCGTTCCCCTGATAATTATCCGTATCGATAAGCTCAGTCTCAAAGCGAAGGCTGCGGTATTCGAGGCCTCCGAAGCGGTAGTCATAGAATTCATCTATCATACCCGAAAACACGATCCTGTCCGCAAGCTTTGAAAGCCCTTCCCTGTCCCTGAAGAAATCAGTCGAAAGCCTTACCTCGGCCTTTTCGAGCATCTTTTCTATAATAAGCGTATATCCGCCCTCAGGTATCCCCTGGAAGCTATCGTTAAAATAGTTGTTATCGTAGGTAAACCTCACAGGAAGCCTTCTGATGATGAAAGCAGGAAGCTCACGGGCTTTTCTTCCCCACTGCTTCTCGGTATAGCCCTCCACGAGCTTTTCATATATATCACGTCCCACAAGGCTCAGGGCCTGCTCCTCAAGGTTTCTGGGTTCTGTCACGCCCAGGGCCTCCATATCAGAGACTGCCTGCCTGCGCTGGTTTTCTATGATCTCCTTTGCCTCTTCAGGTGTCCTTACACCCCAGAGGGCATGGAAGGTATTCATATTAAAGGGAAGATTATAGAGCTCGTCCTTATACCTTGCCACAGGAGAGTTGGTATACCTGTTAAAGGGAACAAAGGAATTCATGTAATCCCATACTTCTTTATTGCTCGTATGGAAGATATGGGCACCGTACCTGTGTACATTGATCCCCGCTATCTCCTCCGTATAAACGTTCCCCCCTATGTGGGAGCGCCTGTCTATCACCAGGCATCTCTTTCCGGCCTTTCCGGCTTCATGAGCAAAAACAGCACCGAAAAGCCCCGCTCCTACGATCAGATAATCATAGCCTGCCATTATAAATCCCCGTATCCGATGATCAGTATTATAATCCGTTAAGTGAAAGCAGCTGCTGTATCTCGCCCTTTGAATGATGCGAGATCATCCCGTCGGTATCCCCGGTATAGGACCAGTAGCCCTCAAGACACTGGTACTGGGCGGGAGTCACAACCATCGAACCGTCCGTACACTGTATGGTCCTTCCGGCCGCCGCCGCTGCCGCCTGGGCCGCCGCTGCCGCTTCAAGCTGAGCCTGCTGCTGGGCCAGAGCCGCTGCTGCTGCATCCTCCTGAGCCTTCTGTGCATCCGCCGCGGCCTTTGCCGCTGCCGCCGCTGCCTGCTCTTCAGCGCTCTGCTGAGGTTTCTGTTCCTCAGGCTTCTTTTCCTCAGGCTTCTTTTCTTCGGTCCCGGTCTCTTCCGCGGTCTGTTCTCCGGTGTTTTCCTCCGTCCCGGCGGAAACTCCGTTGTATTCATCCTCGGAAATATCCTCTACCATATCGGATCTGATGAAACCTTCCTGGCCTTCGTACTCCACACTGACCCAGACAGCTCCGTCCTCAGCGCTGGTCTCACCTGTCTTTACGAAGTTTGTGCCCTTGTCGACCGTGGTTATTATATTATCGTCGGAAGCAGTCGATGCCGAGCTTCTGACACGAACCTTACTGGTAGTACGTACGTAGAGCTTTACCTCCTCTACTGCCGCGGCCTGTTCTGCCTCAAGCGCCTGCTGGGCTTCCAGCTCCGCCTGCTCCTGAGCCTCTCTTTCGGCTTCTATCTGAGCCTGAGCGGTAATATCCACTACCGAGAAGGACATGTAATTACTTACCACATCTCCCTGTTTCACAAAGATATTTACCGTACCCTCGGCACCGGTATGAAGCACGGCCTGGGTATTATCCTCGCTGGCCGTTGAAAAAACAGCGGTGGGATCGTCCACGGAATATTCGAGATCCTTAAGCTTTATACCCTCAGGCTCCGTCGTTACCATAAATACGTAGTCGGAATTGACGTCAAGCTCCGTCTCCTGGAAGGTAGGCGTCAGGGTAAGGTACTCTAATTTCTTCCTGTTCAGAACCAGCAGAAGGATGACCACGATGATGATCACCGCAACTACCACCAGTCCCGCTATCAAAATAAGTCTCTCTCTATGCCTGCGCTTTCTCATGGCTCTCTCCTTAATATGTGAGTTTATTCTCCTATCTCTTCGCTGAGAATATCCATCATTTCCTGGATCATCTCTTCATCCTTCAGCCTGAACAGAAATTCCACTCTTCGGGATGCTTCCTGGTCTATCTCTCCGTTACTCTTATATATCGGATCACTGAAGGATTTTCCGGTAACTGTCAGTATGTCCTCAAGCGCCTCTATCGCCGACTTATTGATCACACCGTTCTTCTCGTCCAGTATGTACTCCGCAACCGAAAGGGCTCTTCTCTGGGACAGATCCAGATTATAAATATATGTACCCGCGTCGTCCGTGTGCCCTTCGATGATCACCTCGGCCACGTACTGCCTGTATTTGGGCCCCATAAGGATCCTTAAATATCTCGGTATGAACTCTCCCAGGAATTCCTTACCGCTGTCCCTGAGCTCATCCTTGCTGTATTCATACAATATGCTGGAATCAAAGGTGATCGCACCGGTCTGCTCGTCAACCTTGATATTCATGTTGGACTTGTCAAACTCATTCTTCAGCTCCTGGATGAGCTCTCCCCTTACACCGATGATGTTATCCAGCTTGATCTGCTGGTCTGCAAGGGTCTTGCGAAGCTCCTCCATCATCTTCTGCTGCTTTGCGATCTCATCGGACTGCATCTTGATGGCGCTCTGCTGACGGATAAGCTCCTCCTCCTGCTCCTCAAGAGTTTTCTGCTGCTGGCTCATGGTAAGAGTCTGCTGGTCCAGAAGCATCTGCTGGGAGGCTATGGTCTGCCTTTCCTTCTCAAGGGCATCAGACTGGATGATCAGCTCATTTTCCTTGCCTATGAGCTTTGCCTCATCAAGGTCGAACTGTACCTTGGCCTGAAGCAGCGTGAAAGATATGATAAGCACGAAACAAAGAAGAAGTCCGGCCATCATATCCGAATAGGATAACCAGTAGGTGGTCTCCTCGTCCATTTTCCTGTGATGTTTTCTCTGACCCATATTTTAATTATACCCCCGTATATCCCCGGCCGAAGTTTTGGGGATCATTACAGACTCCTCCTCATCCTGTCCACCGCATTGGTAAGCTGCTCAATGGAATAATATGCCCTGTCAAAGGCCTTCTCAAGATATACGCTGGAGTTGTTGACAACCCCGGAAACCCTCTCCGTAGCATCCTGGATATCCGTGATGGTACTCCTGAAATGAGTCTCGATCTTAACGAGGTCGTCCTCGATGACCTTGAAGGTCTCCTTGATGCTGTCGGGAGTCCTTGTTACCAGCTTGTTGATATCTTCAAGAAGAAGCTTCTGGTTCTTAAGCTGTTCGTTGAAGGACATTGCCGATGCCTCCAGGGCTTTTCTGTAGGATCCGAGATCCGCCATATAATTCCGCTCCTGCTCTAAGAAGGCGGAATCCGCTTCCAGGCTCTGCTGGATGGATACCAGGTTCTTGCTCATCTCTCCCTGGACCGTCATGATATCCTTCGTATAGGTATCCAGTGCCTGCACGATATTGGCGGTCTGTACATCTATCTCCCTCAGGTTTGCGGCAGAACTGCCGGTCCTCTGAAGGATCTCCTCCATCTGTCTTGCATTGCTCTCCTGAAGGCTGTAGGCCTTATTGATGGTATCCGCAAGGTTATTAAAGGAGTTGTTGAGCGACTTGTTCATCTCCTTGATGAACTGGTTGACAACAACCGAAAGAGCATCCAGCTGGTTTCTCGTGGCCATCATGCCGAAGCTCGTGATCGTCTTGTCAAAGCGGTCAAACTGCGGCTCCAGCATATCCGCAAGGCCCTGTGAAAGCTGATGCGCTACCGTATTGGCAAGGGAATTGATGGCGTTAGTCTGCTGTTCCTGAAGCTCCATCAGCTTATTGATACCGTCTGTAGTGGTATCGGGCAGAACATATTTCTTATACATATTAAGAAATTCCGCAACAGCCGACTCTGCCTCATCTATCTTTCTCTTGTATACATAGTTGAACACGAGAGAAAAGATCATGCCGTAGATAGAGGTATGAAAGGCAACCTTGATACCGCTCATAAGAGGGGCGATACTGTTTGTGATCTCGGCGGTGGAGCCTGT
>JAEEGL016872293.1_pt1 | contig 18517 bp, 15 predicted proteins | sample 9134231 | NCBI WGS metagenome assembly JAEEGL01 (sample SAMN16246548, study PRJNA631951) | gut metagenome | biome: gut microbiome; feature: rumen; material: fiber-attached | host: Bos | place: Iran: Karaj | collected 2018-10 | reverse complement strand
ACGAACTTTCCCGCATCGCGGTGTCTTTCTTTTTGGAGACGAGCAAGGGGTTCGAAGGGCCCCGGTAGTGAATGACAGCCCGGTGGGCCCGGGCGCGTAGTATAGTCGAAAATCGTTCGTCGACCTTGCGCCCTGACGAGTTTTGCTTGCGCAAAACTCCAAAGTTGAATAAAAATGTACGGCCGGGGCTGACCGAGCCCTGCAAACAGGCGTTTGTCCCATTTTTACGTTCGGGTATCTCCTGTTTGCCCAAAATCGCCGCGAACGGCGATTTTCAAAGTAAAGTGAAGTTCGCACCGTCCCGGACGGTGCGAACGGGCGAACCCCCCGCACCGGAGGTGCGGCAAGGACGAGCACACCGGAGAAACAAGACGAACTTTCCCGCATCGCGGTGTCTTTCTTTTTGGAGACGAGCAAGGGGTTCGAAGGAATATCGTATCAGAAAATATGCCTAAAAACGATGAATGCGTTTATCGGATCAAACGTTACGGCTCCGGGACGTCTTCTGCGTCCGCTGCAGGCAGGAAGGCGTGCGTGCGGATATACTCCAGTGCCAGTTTCAGTCCGTCCTCGTTGGCATGAAGACCGTCTTCCTGTACAAGATCTGGGCGGATGTTTCCGTCGTCGCCCACCAGCACGGAGAAGGTGTCCAGATAATGAAGACCGCATTCTTCCGCCACCGCCAGGATCCACGCGTTCGCGGCGGTGATGGACTCGTTGGTGATCTCCCCCCAGTGAGCGTATGACGGAGCGATCGGCAGGATCGACTGAAGCAGGATCTCGGTGTCCGGGCTCGCCGCCTTGATCTCGTCGATCAGATGGACGTATTCTTCTTTGAATTTCGCCTCGTCCCACAGTGCGACTCCGTTTATCCCCACGGTGATAATCATCATCGGCGGCCGGTGCAGCGCGGCGGTTTCGGGGATCGTGCGCTCGACGTTGTCAAAGGGATCCAGTATATTGAATCCGCGCAGGTAACCGAGCGTCATCGTGCCTTCGGGACCCGTCCAGACCTGCGTCGTGTCGTAGCCCTCGGAGAGCAGTCCGTAGAGTTTCAGCCAGTAAAACGGCGAATCGCACAAAAAGGTAATATTGTCCAAATAACTTTGACCGGCATCTTCGGTACGGGGCAGCAGAGCGGGCGAGTCGTAATTGACCGGCGTCAGTTCGCTGTGAGCCTTATAGATTTCTTCTCCAGTCCGGTCGGCGGGCGGAGACGTCGGCTCCGGCTCGGTTGTCTCGGGCAGCGTCTGTATTTCTGTTTCCGTCGGCTCGGCGGGCAGCGTTTGCGCGTCTGTTTCCGTCGGGTCGACGGGCTGCGTCCGCGTCTGATGCACCTCTTCGGCGGTACCTGCGGGTGATTTCGACGGGCTGCAGGCGGAAAAAAGCAAAAGCAGCGCCGCAAACAGTGCGGCGGCGGACAAAAGACGCGCGACGGGCAGATAACGGTATCCGGATCGCATATTACACGCTCCAATCATTTTGAAATTCAAAGGGATAAGTCAGGCGGGAAAGGTTTCCTTTTCAAACAAATTATAACAAATCATCCCATATAACACAAGATTATCGACTGATTTTTCTTTTTTATTTTCCGTACCGTCGCATTCCCTGCTCCGGGAGCGGTTTGAAACGATACTAAACGCCTTTTGCGTTCTTTTGGGGAACAAAGAGAAACGCCTTCGTCCAGCAGGACGAAAGGCGTTTCTCCGGCAGGCGGGGCCCCGGCGGACGGGATCCCGCTTAATTACGGGTCATTTTGCGAGGTCGCTCTCTTCCAGAGATTTGAGACTCCTGTATCTGTCAAAGAGTCCGGTGACGTCGTCGCCGGGCGTCTTCGTGCAGAGGGAGACGATGATCGCGGCGGCCATACCGGCGGCAAACCCGGGAATGATCTCGTAGAGATTGGTGTTGTACGCGATACTGTGCATATCATAATACTCGAAATTCAGGAATATCATCCACAGGATATCCACGGCAAAGCCCGTAACGATACCCGCGACGGCGCCCTTGTAGTTGAGCCGTCTCCAGTAAAGCGAGAGGATGATGATAGGACCGAACGCCGCGCCGAACGCGCCCCATGCAGCCGACACGAGGCTCATGATTGTGCTGAACGCGGGGACGACCGGCTTGTCTCCCGAGCCGAGCATCGCGATAAAGAAGGCCAGAGCGGAGATCACGATAACGACGGCGCGTCCGACCCTCATGACGTTTTTATCCGATGCGTTTTTGTTGATGGAAGTCTTATATACGTCGGACGCAAACGCCGAGGAAGCGGCGAGAAGCTGAGAGTCCGCGGTGGACATGCTCGCCGCGATGATCGCGGAGATGATGACGCCGCCGAGGAAGACGGGGAACACGGTGCGCGCCATCTGCACGAAGATCAGGTTCTTGCTCTCAAGCATCGAGTCGCCCAGATACTTTCTTCCGACGATTCCGACGACGGAAGCCATCACGAGGATGATAGTGGTCCAGAGTATACCTATCACGCGGGACTTTTTCATCTCTTTCTCGGATCTGATGGAGATGTATCGGATGATGATATGCGGCATACCGAAGTATCCGAGGCCCCAGCCGAGACCGGTAAGGATAGTCGAAACGCTCGTCCAGTCGAACTTTCCGCTAGAGAGGAAATTATAGTAGTTTTCGGGGATCGTTCCCGCGCTGACCGGACCGGTCGCGTTGAGCATACACACCGCGGCGATGGGAGTGACCATCAGCGCGGCGAGCATCAGCAGACCCTGGAAAAAGTCCGTCCAGCATACCGCTTTGAAGCCGCCCATAAAGACGTAAACTACGATGATCAGAGTCGCGATACCCATGCCTACGCGGGGATCAAGCCCGAACAGCGTATTGAGCAGACTGCCGCAGGCGTTGATGCTCGACGCGCCGTAAATACAGTAAACGATGACGAAGATGACCGCGCAAACTACCTGAAGTACCGTGCTCGAGGATTTGAATCGCCTGGTGAGATACTGCGGGATCGTGATGGAGTCGTCCGCCAGCATGGAATAGCGGCGGAGCCTCGGCGCCACGAGGAACCAGGCGAGGATCGTGCCGCACAGCAGGCCTACGGAGATCCAGATCTGTCCCATTCCGGCAAAATAAATGGAGCCGGGGAGCCCCATCAGAACCCATGCGCTCATGTCGGAGGCGCCGGCGCTGAGCGCGGCCACAAGGCCGCTCATTTTCCGTCCGCCGAGGAAGAAGCTCTTTTCTCCCATGTCTTTTCTTCCGCGAACGAAGAAATATACTCCCATACCGAGTACGACGACAAAGTACAGGATAAAGGCAATCAGTTCACCGATGTTCACGTTGTGCATATGTTGTTCCGTCCTTTTCGTTTTTTTGTTTCTTCGGAGAATAAATATACCATATTTATTCACAAATTGCAAGTTATTTTTATCAACTCGGCTCTTTTTGCCGAAAATCGCCCGAAACCGCCGCTCAAACTGCAAGTAATACCGTAAATCGTTCGTTTCCGAAAAAAAAGGAAACGCGCACACGTTTCCTTTTTGACTGATCTGCCCGCTCTGAGAAGCGGCTCAAGCTTTTAACGTTATTGCGGGATATCCCAGACGACCGTTCCGTTTTCTTCGCGCAGTCTTATGAAGATCGGCATCGCTCCGCGCCCGTCGGGGCCTATCATCGAAGCGTCCCAGATGTTCGGGGCGTGGACCGTCAGATACAGTTCACCGTCGAGGCCGCGGAATATCATTCCGTGACCGCCGTCGTAGATGCCGGTGAGCGACTGCGAGTATATGGGGATATCCTCGTGCACCCAGTTCCCGGTCACCTCTCCGTTGTCGGACCGGGCGATCCCGACCGCGTAGCCGCAGTCGTCGAGCCCCGACCAGATGGCGATAAGACTCCCGTCCTCCAGGCCCCACAGGAATGGCCCCTCGCACAGACTTTCCCGCGACGTGGTCGCCCAGGGGGATCCGTACGCCATAAACAGAGCGATGGGTTCCGAGACGAGGGATCTGAAATCATCCGCCAGCCGCGCGGCGTATATCCTGCCGAGACCGTCGGTGGTGGGACAGCCTACGGCGAGGCTGTAGGCAAGCCACGGATCTCCGTTTTTGTCAAAGTAAACGGTGGCGTCAATGTTGTCCGACTCGTGGGTCGTTATGATCCCGTCGCTCACCAGCCGGAACGGTCCCTCCGGGGAGTCCGAGGAAAAGACCGCGATCCCGTGGAAATCGCTTCCGACGGCGATATACGAGGTGAACAGCCAGTACTTTCCGTTATATTTATAGACCTCGGGCGCCCAGACGTCCGCCTTGAAATCGGCGGGAGTCTCGACGACGTGATAAGGTCCTTCCCACGGCCCCGACAGATCGCCAGACGTATTCTTGTACATGATCCATCCCGTGCCGTACATATAGTAGACGCCGTCCTCGACAAGGACGAACGGGTCCCGGAGCTGGGTGATCCCGCTTTCGATGATGGTATAATCCTTGCCCTCGTACCGACCGGGAACTCTTTCGGAATAGTCGAGATCTTTCGGGACTCTCAGCTCTCCGTTGCGGAGGTAGTTTGAAACTATCCACTCGACGGCTTTCTTGTAAGAGAAATGGTTGGCGTACCCGAGGAGCAGCGACGCGCCCTTTTCATCCGCCACGACGCGGACCCTGAACTCCATCGGACCGAGCCCCTCGCAGAGTTCTGCGGATTCCGGGCGGGAGCACGCGAGGACTATCTCCTTTTTCCGTCGCCCCAGATTGTCGTCGTAGGGTTTCAGTTCATATCCGGTGCCGTCCTTTACCACGTCGATGAAGTTTTCGACGAACGCCTCGTATCTTTTGAACCCGGTTTCGAGATCGTGGTCGTAGATCAGCAGAGCTTTCGTATTTTTGTATTCCGAGGCGAGAAGGACCGTTGACTCAGCGACTCCGACGGAGCGCCTGAGCCTGACGAGCACCGTGGCGACCTCCGCTCTCGTCGCGGAAGCAGACGGCATCATCTCGCCGTTTTTGTAGCCGTTCAGCAGTCCGGCGACGCGCATTTCCTCAGCCGCGCCGGAGTACCACTCCTTGAACGTGGCGGAGTCGGAAAAGGCGTCGGTCTTCGGATCGGCGGGGAGCTCCGCCCCGATCCGGTCGACGTATCTCTTGATCATCGCCGCCAGCTCTGCGCGGGTCACGTCCGCCCCGGGCCTTGCCGTCCCGTCGGGATATCCCCTGAGAATATCCGCGGACGCAGCCCAGCCCACACAGCCGCGGTACCAGGAGCCCTCCGCCACGTCGGAGAAAGCGGAGGCGTACTTCGAGAATTCCCGGTCGTCCGCTCCGTCGAGGCGGGAGAGCATGGCGGCCACCTCAGCCCGGGTCACGTTGTCGCCGGGCGCGAAGACCGTTCCGCTTCTTCCTTTGATCAGCCCCGACTCGTACGCTTCGGCGACCGTCCCGTAAAACCAGGAGTTCTCCGGCACGTCTTCAAACGGAAGGCGGGAGGACCCGGACGGGGCTTTCTCCGCGAGCGATGCGAGGGGGAGCGCCGTGAGGAGCATTACGGCGCATAGCAAAAGAGAAGAGATCTTCTTCATGGCGTTTTCTACCTTTTATTTTCTTTGTTTTTGACCGTTTTCGTATTTGACCGGGCGGGATCAGGCCGTAAGGATCGCGCCGATGCGCACGTAGCTGACGGGGTTTTCCTCGTCCGTGTACTGATGGATGACTACGACCTCCGCCCGATGGGGAACCGTGGGATCGAGGCCCTTCATGAACAGAGCCGCCTGCATCTTGTGGAACGATCTGACCACGTGGTCCCAGCTTCTGACGTTCACCGGCTCGCCGCCGTCGACCGTCACTCTCACGTCGCCGTTTACGCATCCTCCCGCCCAGATCAGGCCCAGGACGGGTCCTTCAAAATCGAACGAGAACGAATCGCCGACCGAATCGGACTCCAGTATCTCCGTATATCTGCTGTCCTCCGAGGGCACGATGCGGAAACCGTTCATTCGGAGTCCCCTGATATCCCTGCACTCGGTCATTTTCGCGCCGTCCAGCACACCGGGGCACAGCGGTTCGGGGAGAGCGTGGGGCTCCGGCGCCCCGACGGTCGCGGACTTTTCAAGGAGCTCGGAGATGCGTGTCGTGATGACGTCCGCCATGAGCGCGTGGCCCGTGTCCGAGGGATGGCTCCCGTCGGGAGCGAGGACGCTCCAGTCGCCGCCCGCCCGGATGACGCCGAAGAGGATGGCGCAACCCGGGTCCGTCGACGGTACTCCGTACCGGTGCGCGACCGTGAGCATCGCGTCACGGGACTCGTAATCCCTGCCGGCTCCCATGGTCGCGGCGACGTCCTCGTCGGTGGATACCACTGCTATAACGTCCACGAGAGGACGCGTTTTCCTGATCTTCCGTATGATCGCCTCCGCCTGTGGCAGCACGTTGTCGTAGGAGTCGCCGAAATCGTTGACGCAGTATTCGATGAAAACAAGGTCGGGGTCCCGGGAGAGCAGATCTCTGTCGCATCTGAACGCCCCGTACCCGGTTCCGGTGCCGCCTATGGACGCGTTGAAGTCGTCGATCTCCGCGTCGGGATAGGTCTTGCGGAACCATTCGGTCACCAGCGCGCGATACGAGGTTTTTTCCTCATCGGAGGCGCCCGTTCCGTCGGTTATGGAGCCCCCGAAATAGCCGATGTTCAGTTTTTTCTCACATGTCAGTTTGAATTTTGTGTTGCGCAGCATTTTTATTCCTCCTGCAGCCGGCCGTTACCGACGGCGTTTTTTATTCTTTCCGTGGCGGCCTTCACCCGCCGTCCCGGCAGTTCCATTATAATGCATACTATTATAAAAATCAAGGGACGCGGCGGAAACGGTTGGAAAGATCAGAGTTTTCCCTAATGGCGCGGATTATCCCCGGTTATTTTTCTTATGCATCCCGGCGATGCCCGCAATCAACCCGGACGCTGAAAGAAGCGATCCTGCGACCGGATACACTGCGCTGAACGAATTTGTCGTGCCGTAGATCTCAAGTACGCCGCGGAACACGCATCCGACGGAGAGGGCGGCGATACCGGAGTTCCAGAGGTTCAGCGCGACTCTGCCGGGATACTTTTTGAAAATCAGCAGCAACGTGTAAAGTAATACGCCGAACGTCAAAGGAACCGCAAAGGCGTAGATCATAAAGTAAGAATAGACCTCATGGCTGAATACTTCGTAGATCGCGCCGAACAGGGCAAGGAAAACTGTCGCGATCACGTTTCCGAGCAGATTTCTTTTCAGACTAATATCCGATGTATACAATGTCGCTCACTCCTCTCTCTTTTATCCTGCCTCCGGACGTGGGATTGTTGATCACTTCGCCGTTGAAATACATCGTCGAAGATCCGCCGCCGTCGAGATTGTACGCTTCCTTTACTCCGAGGCTTTGCATAAACTCAGCAAGCTCATACAGGCTGAGCCCCTCGCTTTCGTCCGTTCTTCCGTCGGATACCACGAATACAAAGTGATTTTCGCCGATCAGCCCTATCGCCGTCCTTGGATTGCTCGCCTTAGCGCGTCCGACCTCGTCGTTTTCATCGACACAGACCGAACCGTTTTCCACAAGCCCCGGTCCGAACGAAAAGGCTTGCCATACCCCGCTTTCGACAAGCCCGTCGGCGGTACAGTCCCTGTCGTTTACGACTTTCATGGTCCCGTCGGCGTAGATGCAGAGGACCTCTGAACCTTTGGCGCTGCTTCTGTAAACGATGCCGTTCCGGATCACATACCCCTTTTCCTGCGCTCCGTAGTAATCGCCGTTGATTGCGAGAATCGCACCGTTCGCTTCGGCGGTCACGGAGGTTTTTGCAGTCACGTTTTTTCCGTAGGTGTCATTTGCGAAGGCGGTCTTCAGGTACTTCGCGGAGTTGAGCGTTACGTCCGCGACGTAGATTGCAGTGCCGTGTTCCTCATACTCCGACAGTGTAATCGAAATATTTTCGTCTTTGTACGTGCTTTCGTCTGATACGGCGGCGCTTTTCTCCTGAACGGTCTCGCCGGAAGTTTGTACCTCTACGTTTTGCGTATCGGCCTGAAGGGAAAACATCGACATATTCATTTCGGTTGCGTTTTCGATATACGCCGTACTAAGAACGAATGTGTCAAGCGCGAGATACGCAGTAAAGGCGATGAGCGCAGCCGTAAAGCAGATCGCCCAGACGTGTTTTTTCATAGGTATCACCGTCCTTTCTTTCTTGATTATGATTATACCCGTCAAAATTGAAAGCAGATTGAAAGTGAAAACCGGTCCGACAATGAAAATGGCGGGGCAAAACAGCCCCGCCTTAAAGCATTATAATGACGCGTTACAGTTGATTTTGCGTTTCGGTATACGGCAGAAGAGCCACCTCAAGGTTGCCGTTTTTTGTGCGGAGCTCGTCGATGAACGCTTTTTCCTCGGCGGGATTTTTCAGCTGAACCTTATAAGAAAGCCGGAACATACTGCCCATACCGGTCGTTTTGACGCCGGCGTTCTCGATCTTTTTCAGATAGTGGGCGAAAATGCCGTCGAACGTGCCGTTGTATTCAAGCGATTCCGGGATCGTGATGCGAAGCAGCTGATCCGCCGCCATGCTTTTATGCTCGAACAACGGAACGAAACTGAGAAGGAGGAACAGCACCGCAAGCGCGACGAGGATCACGACCCCGTAACCGATATATCCCATACCGAACGCGATGCCGGAACCCATGGCCACAAGGATCGCGGCGATCTCGTCCGCACTGCCCTGAGCCGAGCGAAAACGGATGAGACTGAATGCGCCTCCAATGGCGACTCCCGCGCCGATATTGCCGTTGACAAACGTGATGACGGCGGCTACGACGAACGGGATCAGCGCCGTGACGATGAAAAACCGTTTGGTGGAGCGGACGCGGAAACTCATGATCCAGGCGTACAGAAAACCTGTAACGAGCGCCGCCGCGGTCATCAGAAAGAACTGCGCCGGGGTAACGGGCGAAGTATAAATGGAATCAAACATAACGTGATCTCCTTCTTAAAAGTTTTGCGCCTTGAGAAGCTGCTGACTGTATGCTTCTCCGTATTTTGAAAAGCTGCTTTTCCGTATTCCGCCTGCGGAGAGTATCCCGCACAGCCACAGCGGCACGGACTCCTGGGCTTTGATTTCGAGGACCGTCCACCCCTCGTCGAGAAGAGAGATCCCGTCCATTGATTTCGAGAGCGTCAGATCCTCCGCGCGGTATCTGGGGTTCTCATCGATGGTCAGACGGAGGTCTCCGCCGGGCTCGAAATACGCGGTACGGTCGTATATAATCAGGCACGACGGAACAAGGGTTTTGTAGTAGTCGCGGAAGACGGTTATCTCCCTGTTTATCTGTCCCGGGGCGCATATATCGCCTTCTCCCGAGAAGAATTTTTTCACCAGCGGGATCGTCGTCTGCACTCGCCTTTTATAAACGATACCGTACGTCTTCCGTTTCAGTTCGAGAAACACCGGGGAGTCTTCCGTCGCGAGTCCGTAGGAACGAAGGCGTATCTTTTCCTTGAACTCAGGCTTATCCACGCTGGTCCTGATCAGCTGGTAGGTCGGGGTGTCGTAATACAGAGACGCGATCGATGTCTTGCCGTACTGATCGACTTCCATGCGGCCTTTGAGCCGTTCCCGAAGGAAATCCGTTTGTCCGGGGTTGAGCAGATATTTCAGCTCGTACCGCTTCATTACCGTTATCGCCATTGTATCGCCTCCGCAGTCATAAAGTGACGCGGATCGTGAAGATCCCGCCCGATGCCGATGCCGATGCCCGTCCGTTGTGCGTTTTCACGACCTCCTTGACATAGGACAGCCCGAGCCCCGCGCCGCCTTCCTTCGCGTTCTCCAGAACGGTGAAGCGGTCGAAGACCTGATTCAGCGGTCCGTCCGGAAGATCCGTGTCGTTCTCTGCCCGGAGCAGGACGACTCCGTTTTCCCGGCTCAGCTTGAACGACGCTTTCGTGAGAGAAAATTTCAGCGCGTTGCCGATGAGCTCGTCGATCAATTTGTTCATCGCTTCCGGATCGGCGTCCACCGTGACGTCCGGCGCTATGTCCGCCGTCAGCGCGATCCCGCGCACGGAGAAATTCTCCGCTTCCCGGTCCAGCGCTGCGGACAGATATTCCGAAAGAGGCACCGTCACACGGCTCATATTCTCTTCGTCGAATATCCCCACCGAGCCCAGCTTGTCCACAAGCTCGTTCATCCTCGCCACCTGCCGGTGCGTGGAGCGGGTCTGATCGTCCGGCCCGTATTTGCGTTCCGTCAGTTCCGTGTTGCCGTCTATGACCGTCAGCGGAAGACGGAATTCTTTATTGGCATCTCTGATAAAGTTCTTCTGCTTTCTGTCCGCTTCTTCGAGAGGCGCGTAGATCTTTCTGCCGATCCCGAGAAGGATGAACCATCCAGCCACAAGAATCAGCGTCTCGCCGATCGCCGAAATGATCAAAATACGGAAGGACGGGAGCAGCTCGCGCCCCTGGTCGATGACGGTCACGTAGGTCGTGCCGTGGTCCTTATACACGCGGTAACGGTAAGTGCCTCTCGTCCATCCGGTCTTTTGTTTGGTGAGCCCGGAGGCCCACTCTTCCGCTTCCTCCTGCGTCACCGCGGAGACGTTGAAAGCGACTGTCTCGACCTTCTCGCCTTTTTCGGAGAAAGCGACGGTAAAGTACCGGAGCGAGGCGTTCATTTCCGGAGAATCGGGACCCATGGGGCCCATTCTGAACCCGGCCTCCCCCGGTTCTGACAGCACCCCGTCCGACGCGTTTCCCCTGCGTTCGAATGAGCCCTGCCTGTCGGCGATCATCTGCGTCAGCCGGTCCGCATCGCCCGCCGCCATGGTAAAATTCACTCCGTTGATGACGGTGAGGAGGACCGTCATGAGAACAAAGATCACGAGGATCGAGTATAATCTGAATTTCTTTTCCGCTTTATTCATCTTCCGTCACCATTTCGAATCCTTTCTTCGCTCTGTATCTGATCCTCGCTTTGGAACCGACCGCCTCAAATTTGGCGTTGAGTGCGCTGATATACGCCCCGTCGGCTGTCGTCACCGCCTCTCCGCCGGTGAGAGATTCCAGAACGCCGATCTCTTTGGCGGTAAGCCGGGGTCCGTTATCTATCCGGGATCCGAAAACCGCGATCCCCGCGTCTCCGACGATTATCTTCCCGCCGGAAGACGCCGTGTCAAGCACCCGGTTTATTACGCCCGAGAGTTTTTTCGCGTCAAAAGGATATGGCAGATATTCGTCAGGAAGCGGCTCATCCGTCAGTATACGGGCGCTGACCGGCTCGTCCGTCAGAACGATCACCGGGAGCTTCTTTTCGTGGATCCGCGAGACCAGCGTTTTGATATCGACCCGTGGGAGCATCCGGTCGAGTATAACGGCGTCAAAGCTTTCGGTGGAAAGCAGGGAGACCACCTGCGTTCCGTCGAATGCGGTGACGGTCTCGCCGATATCGCTCTCGAGCAGTTTTTTGCAGCACTCGAGCAGGTCTCTGTCAGGCGCGGCAAACAGGATTTTCATAAATGATCCCTCTTTCTCTGTTATGATACCGACGCATCGCTGTAGCAGGTCGTGTTCCCGTATGAGTAAGCGTTTGTGAAGGTGTATGAGGTGCCGTCTACCGTCACGGTGTGACTTCCGGCCGAGTCGAGCGAGAGGGAAACGGTTGTGACGCTGCCGCCGACGGCGACCCTGCCGTAACCCAGGACGATCAGTGTGCCGCCCGAGATACTGACGGAGCCCTCCGCGTCGATCGCCGCCGCCATCTGGCTGTTCGGTCCTCTGGTGACGACCACGCCTCCTGTCTGCTTGTACGTGCCGTTTGAATCGATGCCGTCTGTGTCGCCGTTCGGAGAGACGGTCACGTCAAGATAACCGCCGGTCACGTTGATCTGCGCCGCGAAATTACCCTTCGTGGCGTTAACGCCGTCGTCGTTCGCCGCAACGGTCGTTTTGCCTCCGGAGATATTGATAACGTTCGCCTCCAGACCCTCGTAAGCGCTGTCGATACTGACCGTTCCGCCGGAGATATTCAGGACGTTGTCCGCGTGTATCGCGTCCGCGCCGGCGACGGTCTGCTGACCGTCCCGGCCGCCTCGTCCTCCCGGCCCCATTCGCCCGCCGGCGGTCTTGTTCTCCGGCGAGTAGACGCTCAAATTGACTGTACCTCCGGAAATATTGACTGTTCCCTGACCGGTCGTCCCGTCTTCGAAGACCGCGCCGTAATCGGCGTGCAGACCGTCGTCGTAGGTCTGCAGAGTTATCATCCCGTCTGTGATATTCAGCTCGTTCTGCACCTTGACTCCCTTGTATGAAGTTGTCGATGCGTCAGCTGAGGTGTATCCGCTGTACGAGCCGGTATATACCGTAACGGTCGGAGTCTCGCCTTCCTCGCCCGCGATCATCTCAAAGTTGTGCGCCGCCTGGAAGCCGTCGCCCGCAGCGTAAACTGTGACCGTGCCGCCGTATAGGATAATGTCTCCTCTGGTGATTCCGTTCTTGCTGACGTCGGTGTTTTCGGTCTTTAAGCCGTCGCCGTTCGTGGAGATCGCGGCGACCGTTCCGCTTATAACGGTTATCGAATCGTTGCCTTTGAGCGCATTGTCGTACGCCGTTACCTTCAAAGTGAGATTCTGTATTTTCAGGTCGTCGGTCGTGTGAATTCCGTTGTTGTACCCCGCGTTTACCGCCAGGATGCCGTTTCCTTTGATCTTCAGGTCGCATTTCGCGTAGATCGCGCCTTCGCCTTGAGTTTCGTCGTCGGACGTTTTTGCGCTGCGGGTGTCGTTTATCACGTTCTCCGTGTCTTTCTTTGCGGAAATATCGACACTGCCGGCGGAGACCGCCTTGACCGGTGAATCGCCTCCGTAAGTGACCGTCGCGCCCGAAAGCTCGATAACGACCTCGTCCTCCTCTCCGGCGTCAACTACGATCTGTCCTTCGAGCAGACCCGACGCAGTGTACGTTCCCGCCGAGGTGATCGTATATACGTTCCCGGAGTTAGTGAACGTACCGTCCTTCGATGTCATTTCAAAAGCACCTGTCGCTTCTTCAGCCGATATACTCTGATCCACCACGGGCTCTGTGGAGTCGTTTGCCGTATATACCGTTCTGTCAGTACTTCCCGTACCTGTATCCGTCACGACCTCTGCCGTTCCGCAGGCGCAGAGCGCAAGCGCAAGGATCATCGCGAGGATGGCTGCAAGTATCTTATTCATCTTACTATATCTCCTTTTTAAGTTTTCTTCTGAAAACAACAACCCTCATCCGTTTGTTGCGACCTTATCATAACGGATGAGGATTGAAGAAAGATTGAAAGATTTAAAGTTTTTTTATTTTTTGACCGGAAGGGTCACCGTGAAAACCGCTTCCCCGCCTTTGTATTCCGCGCGAATCTGCCCGCCGTGGGCTTCGGCGGCGGCTTTGGCAATCGGTAGCCCGAGTCCGTAATGAGCGTCTGATTCGTTGCGCGCCTCGTCAGTACGGTAAAAACGTTCGAACAGACGCGACAACTGTTCCGCGCTCATCTCGTTCGCTCCGTTTGAGACGGTCAGCACGGCGTTATGCTTTTCCCTGTGAAGCGACAGGCCGATCTTTTCCGTCGTGCCGTGGGAAAGGGCGTTGTCCAGCAGAATGGAAACGAGCTGCCGGAGCTGATTCGGATCTCCTTCCACGGTTATACCGGGCTCGGTATCGGATTCGATCCGCTTTCCTTTTTCATAAGCCAGCGTTTCAAAAGGAAGAACCTCGCCGTCCACAAGCTTTGAGAGGTCGAGTATCTCTTTAGGCGCCCTGCCGTTTTCGGCTTTAGACAGGGCAAGAAGTTGTTTTACAAGATCGGACATGCGCTCGTTTTCGTAATCTATGTTGTCGAGCCATTCGCTTTGCCCGATCTGCCGTTTCAGCAGTTCGCTGTTTGCGGAAATGACGGCGATCGGCGTTTTCAGCTCGTGTCCCGCATCCGACACGAACCGTTTCTGCCGTTTGTCGTTTTCCTCAAGAGGGCGGACGATGCGCCGGGCGATAAAGACGGATATTATAACGAGAACGGTCAGCGCCGCCGATCCGATAATCAGCATCTGACGGAACAGAAGCGTCTGGTTTTTGTCGCTGATGGTCCGGTCTATCATGGCGACGAGGGTGTAATCCTCCCGTTCCTCGACAAGATAGGTCATGTTTCCGGCCTTGCCGCTCTTTTTGCCTTTATTAAGGATCGAAGACGCGGTTTCAAGCAGGGATTCTTCGCTTTGAAGATCGCTGTTGCCGCTGTCCACCGCGAGCACCTCGCCGTCTTGGGAATAAGCGACGGAGTAGAAGGTCGAGAGACGGAACTCACGCTCGTCCCTGCCCGGTCTGTCTCCTCGTGGCTCGTTCATGCCGCCGGGGCCCGGATCCTGCACGCCGTCAGGACGGCCTTCCGTCTCCGGGGGAGGCGTGCGTTCCTCAAGGGTGTAACGTTCGGCAAAAGTCCTGAGCATTTCCCGGTTTTCGCGGTCGAGGGCGATCCTGTTTGAAACGTAAATCGTCGTCAGCGTGACGGTCATCAGTGCGAGAAGCGAGAACACCACCGTGAAGATAATCTTTCTTCTTGTTTTATTGAACATCCCTGCACCTCAATTCGTAACCGATCCCGCGCAGCGCCTTGATCTCGCATCTTGATTCCACGTAGGCGAGCTTCTTTCGCGCAAAGGACATATACACTTCAACGTTGTTGTATTCCGAATCGCTTTCGTAGCCCCATACTCTCAATGCGATCTGCTCACGGGAGAGGACCTGTCCCTGATTGGCAATCAGGAATTCTATGATCCGCAGTTCCTTTTCGCCGAGGCGCACGCTTTGGCCGTTCCCACATTTGAGCACGGCGTTTTTCACGTCGAGCGTCAGGTCCTCATAGGTCAGGCTTCCGTCGTTCGTGGGCAGATTCCGCCGTCCGAGCGCACGCAATCGAGCGAGCAGTTCTTTCGTCATGAACGGCTTCGTCAGATAATCGTCCGCGCCGCTGTCCAGCCCCTCTACCTTGTCGTCCAGCTCGCTTTTCGCCGTGAGCATTAGGATCGGCGTGCGGACGCCGGATTCGCGCGCTTTTTTCGCGACATCAAACCCGTTCATGCCGGGCATCATCACGTCGAGCACGCAGATATCGTAAACGTCGCTTTCGATTTCGTAAAGCGCGTCCTCGCCGTTGTCGACGGCGGTCACCTCGTACCCCTCCTGACGCATGATCTCACACAGCGCCCGGTTCATTCTCTTTTCGTCTTCAGCAAGTAAAACTTTCATCTTTTTGTCCTCCGTTACGGTGCCATTATACGGACAAACCTTGAAACAAGATTGAAAACTGCCGCCGTACCGAAATATATATTCCATGCCTCCTCAGACAGGGATCGTCCGAGGCAGCCGTCAGGATGCCCGGACGGGTTCATTCGCCCTTCAGATCGGAGAGCATATCGTACGCCGCGCCGTACCCGGCGTTTGCGGAGCGCATCAGCCCGCCTCCGGCCTCTTATCTGTCTTTCACGAAATCCTTTGTCAGAAGGATCTTCGCAACGTTGTACATCGCCTCCGGGTCGCCCTTCCCGCATAATTCGATACATGCCCTGACCTGTTCCGTCAATTCTTCGTGATCCACAGCGTTTCTCTTATGCGGCGCCTCGCGTTGTGTTTTTCAATTTAAGTCTACCATAAGCGGTTTTTTATGTCAATGAAAAATGAGCGGCGCTTTGTTCCAAACCAATTTCTTACAGTTCCTGCCTGAACATTTATACGTTATTATTGCACGACGGATAGAGGTTATTGTCAATTATTTGGGAGTTATGTCTTTGAGAAAGGTCTCTCAAACATAAACACGTACACGTTTTGGCTTCTTCACGAATTGTTTTTACAAATTAGCAATGCGGTTTTCCTTCTTTGAATACACCAATGGCATTTTACACTCTGCGGTGACGTAATATATAAGGACCTCTGACTATAAACAGTGAATAAATATAAATAACAAGGATCGGGCATGTCGGTATAACCGGCGGAAACGGCGTCAGACGCCGCAAACCGGGGATCGCCGGTCAATCTATATATATAATGGAAAGATTTGCCCGATTATCCCGTTTTTGTATTATTCGGGCTTTCGGCGGGAAACCTTCAAACCCGCGATCACCTCACGCAAAAACCCGTTTTTGCAAAGATATCATGATTTCACCCCGTATTTCGGATTTTTCTTTCATTTTCCACTTGTTTTTTCGGTCCGTCCGGTGTTATAATGAATAAAATGTTATTTTTATTCAAATGAAGATCCGCAAAGGGAACAGCCATGAAAATCATTGTTGTAGACGACGAGCCCCTCGTACTGCAGGGGGAAGCGAACCTGATCCGGCGGATCAAGCCGGATGCGGAGGTAAGTACGTTCGGCGGCCCGTTTGAAGCGCTGGACTACTTCAAAACGGCGTCGGCGGACGTGGTGTTCTTGGATATCCAGATGCCCCGGATGACCGGCGTGGAACTTGCGCAGCGCTTAAAGCTTTTGCATCCCGAGCTCAACGTGATCTTCACGACCGCGTACGACCATTTCTACGCGCACGCCATGCAGATGCACGTCTCGGGCTACATATTGAAGCCCATGCGCGAAGAGGACGCTCTGCGGGAGCTCGACGATCTGCGCTACTCGGTGGCGCCTTCCGCGCCCGCAGGCAAGGGTCTGTTTATACGGGCGTTCGGAGATTTCGAGGTTTTCTGCGACGGCAAGCCGTTAAAGTTCCGGTATCAGAAAACCAAGGAACTGCTGGCTTATCTCGTGGACAGGCGCGGCGCTATGGTGGAAAGCGATACGTTGATGACCGTGCTGTGGGGCGGCGAAGACGACCGTTCCAACTTCTTCAAGCAGCTCCGTAAGGATCTTAAAGATACCCTTGAAGAGATCGGCTATGACGGGATTCTCGATCGTCGCCGAGGCGCGCTGGGTATTACGACCTCCGAAGTAAAGTGCGACTACTACGACTGGCTCTCCGGCCTGCCGGAGGGCATCAACGCTTACCGCGGCGAATATATGCGTCAATACGACTGGGCGGAATCCACCTGGATGAACTTGGAGGGAAAGTCGAAGATATGGGAAGACTGAACGCAGGAGTTGATTTGTTCTGCGCGGTGCTTACGGCGATCCTTTACGCCGTCAGCCTAACGCAGAGGGCACGTTCCCGCGCTACCCTTTTTTTTCGCCGCATGCTCCTTGCCGCATTTGTAATGACGGCATGCCATGCCATAGCGCTGATATTTTTTGCCGATAAGGGCGTAGCTTTCAGAGTTTTTGAAGCGTGCTCGTTTGCGTCGTTCTACATTCTTATGGGAACGTTTACGAAATACATCTGCGTCGTTTGCGGCGCTGACGATACGTTTTACCGCGGGATCACCTTCGCCTGCTACGGGCTGAGTACCGTCGGCATGGTGATGTGGATCGTTACCAGTTTCTTCCCGTTTTTGTACGACGTGCAGGCGCAGGCGTACGTTACCCACGGCGTGGCCTATTATCTTGCTCAGGCCGTCGGCATACTGGTGATCGCGGCAAACATCTTTATCCTGATCTCCAGCCGCGGCGCGCGAAACAGAGTGGAAATTGCCTCTCTTACGCTTTTACCCATGCTCCCGATGTTATCGTTCCTGTTCGACGCGCTCTTTCCCGGGCTGCAGAGCCGATATCTTTTGATCTTCGTCGCGCTGTTCGTGAACTATCTGCGCGTGACTTCCGTGCTGGAACAGCGTCTTCTGGATCAGGAAAAGAAGGTGGAGACTTACCGTCTTCGTTCAACGCTGGAGCGCATAAAGCCCCATTATATTTATAACGTTTTGTCCAGCATATATTACCTGTGCGAGTCCGATCCCGCCGCCGCCCAGCGCGCCACCGGGCAGTTTTCAAGCTATCTGCGTCTGGCGCTCGAGAATATGGAGGGCAAGACGGTGATCCCGTTCGAGCACGAGCTTGCCACCGTGCGGAATTATCTTTTGCTGGAGGGAATGCGTTTCGGCGATCGCATCCGGGTACACTACGATATCGCATCCCTGCAGTTCATGGTGCCTCCGTTCACGCTGCAGCCGTTGGTGGAAAATTCCGTAAAGCACGGCACGGAGCAGACCGACCAGCTCACGGAAATATACATCTCCACGCGTGAGGATGCGCTCGGTTATACATTTTCGGTGCGCGATAACTGCGGCGGCTTCGATCCATCTGCGGTGGAGCAGGGTTCCGGAATGAAATATATTTCGGATATTCTTATGCTTACCGTTCACGGTACGCTGACCGTGGAAAGCACGCAGGGCGTAGGTACGGTTTCCACCGTGTTCATCCCGAAATAATACCCGAATCGGTTTGTATCTGCAAACAAAATCGGCCGCATTGGCCGGTTTTGTGTTTTTTGCACAAATAAGAGACGAAAAATCACATTTTATATATTAAAAACGTAGAATAATCAAAAAAATTGCGTTTGCTAACCTAAAACTAACCTAACGCAACCCGTTTTGTAACTTTTCAGGTTGTATAATAGGTCCGTGTT
>JAEEGL016581617.1_pt1 | contig 18517 bp, 17 predicted proteins | sample 9134231 | NCBI WGS metagenome assembly JAEEGL01 (sample SAMN16246548, study PRJNA631951) | gut metagenome | biome: gut microbiome; feature: rumen; material: fiber-attached | host: Bos | place: Iran: Karaj | collected 2018-10 | reverse complement strand
GGCAGAAGGTCAACAAGACCTCCTCCGCCGTCCGTCTTATCCACAAGCCGACGGGCATCGTCGTATCCTGCCAGGTTGAGCGCAGCCAGTATCAGAACCGCGACGCCTGCATGAGCATGCTGAGGGCGAAGCTCGCCGAGATAAAGGAGAGAGAGCACCTCGATAAGATAAGCGACATAAAGGGCGTCCAGATGAAGATAGACTTCGGCTCCGCGATAAGAAGCTACGTATTCATGCCCTACACCCTCGCAAAGGACGCGAGAACGGGCTTTGAGAACGGCAACATAAACGCGGTCATGGACGGGGATATCGACGGCTTCATAAACGCCTACCTCACGATGAAGGCCGGCGCGTAAGTACCTTAAAACCGAATAATAAAGCCGGTGCGGAGATTTCTTCCGCACCGGCTGTTTTCTTTAATTGTGAGTTCTTCTCCGTCAGCGGGTCAGCCCGTCGAAGCTTTTGAAGAGCTGCGCGATCTCCGCGCGAACTGCCGTGCCCTTCGGATCAAGTATTCCGCCGCCCTTGCCGCGTATAACGCCCGCGTCGGTCGCCCAGAGAAAGGCGTCCTTCGCCCAGTCGCTGATACTGTCTGCATCGGAATAGAGGGAGAGATCGGCTGCGCCGGAAGAGGGCATTCCGCAGTAGCGCCACAGCAGAGTCACCATCTGCTCACGGGTAAGGGGATCGTCCGGCCCGAATTTTCCGTTGCCGTATCCCCTGATTATCCCCTCACGGGCTGCCCATATAACCGCGCTCGAATACCAGCTCCCATCCTCTGCGTCGGAAAACGGAACTGTTCCCGCTACTCTCGGTTCTCCGGCAAAGCGGCAGAGCACGGTTGCGAACATGGCGCGTGTCATCGTGCCTCCGGGGGTAAAATGCGTCGGATCGGTGCCGCGGAAATAATCCCTGTCATAGCAGTAGTAGACGGCGTCGTAAAACCAGTTGTCCTCAGAGACATCAACGAAGGGCCTTTCGGGGTCAGCAAGAGTTACCGTGACGACTGCCGTCGTATCTTTATAGTTCGATGAGGCTATCGAAACTGGAAGAGTTATAACGTCGCCCGCGGCGCCGCCCGAGATTTTCGCAGATACGAAGCCGGTGGCTGAGACCGTGAACTCTGAGACGGAGACGCTGCCGACAGAGACCGGTGTTCCCGCGGAGAAAGTCAGAGCGCCGGCGTTATACGGCATGATTCCGGAGACGCTTGCGTAAACGGCGGGAAGAGTCCGGGCTCTTCTTATCCTGACGCCGTCGAGGCTTGGAGCTTCCGCCTTGCCGATGCTGAATTCGACAGTCCTTTCATTCGGGAGACGGTAGTTGCCCGCCTTGTCCCCGAGGAGGCCGCTTGCCTCAGCTGTGTAGCCTTCTCCGGCGTCGACCTGTTCGCCGCCGACTGTAACGGTCACCTCGTCGCCGTTCACAAGTCCCGAGACAGCGGCTTTCGGAGCCTGCGCCTCGCCGCTGAAGGTGAGCGGCTCGTCGTTCCACTCGAGACCGAGTTCCTTTTGCTCAACGAAGAGCGAGCCGCTTCTGAAGAGTATCTCATAGTTGTCGGACGTCAGACCGCCGGGGATGATGCGGTAGACGCCGACGTCGCCGAACTGCCTGTAATCATACGAATATGTCAGGGAACCGCCGAGGACTTCTTCCGTCTCGCCGTTCACGAAGCCGGAGATGACCGACCCGTAATTCGCCGGGGACTGTCCGTAGATTATGGTCCCGGAATTGGCGGCAACGGTGAGAGGCACGCGCCTGACGGTGAAGCTCACATCTGCGGAGGCAGTCTCTCCGCCCGCGTTTTTGATAGTGAGAGTTGCCGTATAGGTCCCCGGGGGAAGAGCGGCGTCCGGACGGATAGATATCTCGCGAGCATATTCCGCGGGAACAAAATGTCCGAGATAAGACCAGGGATATAGCCAATCAAGCGAACCTTCCAGCGTAAACTTATCCGCGTCGTCGCCGGCGAGCTGCAAGTCGGTCACCCTGGTGGGAGTGTTGCCGGTATAGGTGACCGTGAAGTAGTGCGCAGGCGCGTAGGAGTAGCTGTAATATTCATCTTCGAACACCGGAGCCGAGACGGACATTCCGTATGTCGCGGAAAGTACGGTGAAGGTCTCTTCACAGCTTGCCGTCTCTCCGTCGTCAGAGTAAACGGTGATCGTAACGGGATATTTTCCGGCGGCGAGACCGGTTTTCGGGGACAGGAGATAGCTCCAGGTGTTGTTAGCGCCGGGCTCGACGGTGTACCCGTAGGAATGCTGCAGAGTGAAGCAGTCCTTATTCTCTCCGCTGAGAGCTGCGGAGGTTATCGTTTTTAGCTTGCTGCCGCTGTTTTTTATGAACACGCAGCTGAGCGGTCCTGAGGAATAGCCTTCAGCCCACTCGCCTTCGTAAAAGCCGGGCACGGAGACCGTCAGCTCATGCGGAAGAACGGTAAATGAAAGCTCATCGCTCATTGTCCCGCCGTTTCCGTAGGCGGCCGTGACTGTGGCGGAGTAAGTCCCCGCGGAAAGCCCCGATTTAGGCTGTGCCGTGTAAGTCTCATTTACTTCGCCGGCCGCGAGGCTCGTTCCCGAGGTCTTGTTCAGAACAAAATACTTCGCTCCCTCTTCGTCGAGGGTAACGGAAGAGATCTCGATCGCCTTTCTGAGGCCGCAGAGAGAAATTGCCTTCGGATCCTGCGCGGTATAGTCCTCGTAAAGCGTATCGAAGGACGGAACGATCAAATCGAAATCGTTTGGATTTTCCGCAAACTCAGCCGTTACCGTCACCGGGAATGCGGGCATGGTAAAGGTTCGCGTCTTGCCGGAGCCGCTTAATTCGACGGTCACGGCAGGATCGCCTGTCTTCGTGGCAGTGACGGAGGAAAGAATATAGCCGAGGTCGGGCGCGGAGGTCAGAGTGACGGTCTCGCCGTCATAATATCCTGCCTGCGCAAAGCTGGAGCTTTTCGATATGCTTCCGTTTTCCGCAGTCTCCAGAGTGACGGAGGAGAGCGTTGCAGGCACGAGAGTTTTGCCGCCGAGAACGGAGATCATATCTCCGCTCATCTCACCGCTGAATGCCCCGGTGTTGTCTTCAAATTTGAAGGGCTTGAGGAAGTTTATGCCGTTATAGCAGTATTCGCCGGCACAGATACTGTCGGAATCAAAATTCCGGCTTATGAACAGAGTTCCGGCATAGTATAGTCTTCCGCTGCCTCCGTCCACGGTCAGCTTGCCGCCGTTAAATCGGACGTCGCCGCCGATATCCACCGCGTCGTAACGGTCGGTGCGGGTGATATGTATATTTCCGCCGTTCAGCGTCAGAGACTTCAGACTGACGGTGCGATTTGTGCGTGAAACGGCGCGCAGTGTTCCAGATGTATCGCCTGCGCTCTGCGCGTAAACGGTAAGAGCGCCGGAGTGGGACGGATCGGAACTGTCCGCGCCGAGAATACAGCGATCGGCAGTATCTACTGTGACTGTTTTTCCGTCGACAAGGATTAGGCGGACGTCGCCGCTTAATTTGATTGGACCGGAATATGTGACGTCGCTGTTCACAACGTACCACGTCACAGTTCCGTTCCCCTTGCCGAGAGTGACGGCGCCGCCGCCTGTGAGGACTTCAAAGGTATCGCAGTACTGCTCCGTTCCGTTTTCGTCGAGATACTTATATCCGTCGTCAACCGAAAAGTCAAAGGTCTTTGTCCCGGTATAGGGGCTTATGCCCGTAAAAGTCACGGTGTAATTGCCCTTGTCCTTCACGGGAGAAGGCGATAATTCCGCGGTGTAGTCGACGCCCTTCTCAAGCAGCTCTCCGTCGCTTGCATAGAGTCTTAAGTCGGGAGTTATCTCCTCGCCCGTGTACTTGTAGAAGCGCGAGCCCTCAACGTAAGAAAAATCAGCGAGGTCATGGATGAGATCGATCCCGCCTATGAACTGGAATTCAGAAAGCTGGAATACTCCGCCTTCCCTGGTCCCCTTGATATCGAGCCGGAACTGCTGATAAGAGGAGGTGTTTCTCAAAGCGAAGCGGAAGGAAGTCGTATCCGCAGCCTGCAGGACGGTATCGTTCTCAACGTCTGCGAGGGTCGTCCAGTTTTCGTCGCCCTCGTTTTTAGCCTTTAACACCCAGCCTGAGGGATTGCGTCCGGGATATGAGCCCGTGTCGCCGCCCGTCGTCAGGATATATCCGCTCGGAACAAAGGCAAAGCTGCTGCTGAACTCGATATAAGTGGGATTGGCGAGAGAAGTGACGCACCACTTTGAGCTCAGGTCTCCGTCAACGAGCATATAATAGGCTTCATTGCTGCCTGTGCCATAAGTTCCGCGAGAGGCGCTGAAGCCGGTATAGATCCCGTCCTTGACCGTCGTCGAGGCAGCGACGACAGAAACCGATCCGAAAGGAAGCACGCACATCACAATCACTAAAGCCAAAACGATGGACAGCAGTCTGTTTTTCTTCATTTACAGTACCCCTCTATAGTTATTCGGATTGGTATGGTTTCGGAGTACTATTATTATTCGACCGTGAGTATATCCGAGAAGCCGGTTACCTCGAATATCTCGCCTATAAGCTCGTTGACGTGTATGAGCTTCATCGCTCCCTGCTTGTTCATAGTCTTCTGGGCGGAGAGCAGAACTCGCAGTCCGGCTGAGGAGACGTACTCGAGCTTTTCCATATCGAATATGAGAGAGTCGACGCCCTCAAGAGCGCCCTTGAGCGCGGCCTCGAGATCGGGCGAGGTGTTGGTATCGAGCCTTCCCTCAAGACTGATGGTAAGCTCGCTTCCGTTTGCGATTTTGCTGATCTTCATTTATTTTTACTCCCCTGTCTGTTCAAAATGATTTCGTTATCGTAAGCTTAACGCTGCTGCCGACTATATGAATACGGACGTCGTCGGCAATATTGGCCACGATGGATTTCTCAAGCTCATCCCACTCCTTGCGGGCGGTCTCGCCCTGCTCAATGCGCGCTATCTCTTCCTTGTATTTCTGCATCGACCAGTCGTAATTCTCAACTCCGTAATCGTCGAGGCCGCCGAGACCGATAAGTCCGAGCGAGATAACGGAGGGGGCGCTGTCCTTCGGAAGCATATTGGCGGCTATCATATCCCTGAGCTTTCCCATAAAGCCCTTTGCCGCCTCGTTTTTTCCCGTGCTCGACACGGAAAGAAGCTGCTTTCTCGTCTGCTTATTGAGCGCCAGCTCTGTATCCAGATGCAGGGCGAAGCTCTTGCCCTCATGCTCGATCCAGAAAACGTCGGCAATTTCGCCGGCGATGCTGCGGAGCATTCCGTACATCTCCTCGGCGATAAGGCGCAGTCGAAGTATCTCTTTTCTCGTCAGACCGCAATCTGCGCCGAGAGCTTCGGTCGCCCTAAGCGCCTCGTCCATACCCAGCTCGCGGCTGTCGACCGTAAAGTCCTTAGTCTTCATATAGTTTCCTTTCGATTACAAATAGGGGCGCGGCGAAAAGGCCGATCCCTTTTGAATACATAATATAACAAGCCGTCGCAAATGTCACTATCTATTTTTCTGTTTTTTTACGCGACGGGTCTTCCCGTAAGGCGGCGCCTCAGCATATCGAGGGCGTGACTTGCGGCGGAGTGACGCGCTCTCGCCCTGTCGGAGCCGAGACTGAGCTTTTTCGTGTAAACGCTCTCCTTATCAGCGAGAGAGACAAAAACTTCTCCGTTTGCCTCCGCTATTCCTATGCCGAAAGAGGCGGAGAAGAGCGCCCTTGCGTTTTTCGCCATACTCTCCGCATCGGATGGTGCGGTGATTACGGTCGAGCCGAGAAGCACGTCGTTACAGCCGGGAACGTCGGTTATGCGCTTAGACAGAAGCCCGCCGGTGAAGCTCTCCGACACGGCGAGAGTCGATCCCCGCTCTTTGAGCAGGGCTGCGGCCGTTTCTTCAAGGCTTGAATAAACGTCGGTGTATATATAGTCGCCGAGAATGGAGCGCACCTCACTAAGGACAGGCTCCATTAGTCTTGCGGCGGCTGCCTCGCTCTCCGCCTTTGCCGTGAGGCGGAGCATACACTCGGCGTTTCCGGCATAAGGGGCGAGGGTGGGGTTTTTAAGCCTTTCCATTATATCTCTGGTGAGGAAGTCGAGCTTGCTCTCTCCTATTCCGAAAACTCGGATATACCGCGAAAAGATATGTTCCCCGCTCATCGAGGCGAGATATGGCATAGCCGAGAGGCGGAACATCGTCCGGCACTCACTCGGAGGTCCGGGAAGCATTATCACCCGGACTCCGTCCGACAGGAAGGCGCAGCCCGGGGCTGTTCCGCAGGTGTTCTGGAACGGAACGCAGCCCTCCGGCAGATAAGCCTGCAGGTAATTATTCTCCGTTATCTCAGCGCCGGGCAGCCTGTCCGCAAAGTAGCGGCGGATGACCTCCGCGGCCTCCTCATTGAAGATCAGCTTCTTTCCGAACGCCGCGGCGAGCGCGCTCTTCGTGAGATCGTCGCAGGTGGGACCGAGACCGCCCGTCGTTATTATCAGGTCGGAGCGGCTTTTGGCAAGAGCTATCACGCCGGCGAGCCTTTCGGGGTTGTCTCCGACGACGGTGTGATAGAAAACGTCGATACCGAGCTCGGACAGCATACGCGAAATGTCGGCGGCGTCGGTATTGACGACGCTGCCTAAAAGGAGCTCCGTGCCGACAGAAATTATCTCCGCTCTCATTTGGAGATCACCACCCGCTCGATATTCATAAACGCCTCGTTCACGAGCGCTTCAACGTCGAGGGCTTTTTCGACCTCAAGCACCTCGTCTATCTGCGGCTTCGTCCTCGGGTGACGCGGGGTGAATACCGTGCAGCAGTCCTCATAGGGCAGAATGGAGGTATCGAAGGTGCCTATCCTGCGGGCTATTTTGACTATCTCCGATTTGTCGAGGCAGACGAGGGGACGGATGACGGGAAGAGATACGCACTCCTCTGTCGCCGCCATTGCCTGCATTGTCTGGCTTGCGACCTGACCGAGGCTCTCGCCCGTCACGATGGCGGAGGCTCCGTTTGAGAGGGCTATCTTCTCGGATATGCGCGTCATAAACCGGCGCATGATTATCGTAAAGTATTCCTCCGGGCATTTGTCCCTTATCTCCTCCTGTATCCTGGTGAATGGGACTATCTCGAGAGTCATCCTGCCGCAGTATGGGGCGACGAGCTTTGCGAGAGTTATCACCTTCTCCTTCGCAAGCTCGGAGGTATAGGGGAAGGAAAAGAAGTGGACCGGGATAATATGTACCCCGCGCTTTGCCATCATATAGGTGCTGACCGGGCTGTCGATACCTCCGGACAGGAGCGAAACCGCCGTGCCGTTCGAGCCGACCGGCATTCCGCCCGCGCCCTCTATCGGCACGCCGTGGACGTATGCAGAATAGTCGCGCACCTCGACGTTGACCGTGAGCTCCGGGCTGTGTACGTCCACCCTGCAGCCGGGAAAGGCGTCCGCAAGGAGCCCGCCGACGTACTGCGAGAGCTGGATGCTCGTCATCGGAAAGCTCTTGTCTGAGCGTTTCGTCTCAACCTTGAAGCTCTTCGCCTTTTTTAGAGCTGGGCCGAGATACGCCATCGCCGTCTCAAATATCGCATCCTTATCCTTTTCGCAGGCGGCGGCGCGGCTTATGGCGACGGCGCCGAAAACAGTCTTCATGGCGTCGAGAGCGGCGTCCATATCGCAGGCGTCGCTCTGAGGCTCAACGTAGGTCGTCGACTGGACTGTGTAAACGCGGAAGTCGCCGAGACCGCGAAGCCTCCTGCGCACGTTCGCCATAAGCTTATCCTCGAATATCCTCTTATTGAGACCCTTCAGCACGATCTCTCCGTGCTTCAAAAGAATAATATCCTCCAATTCAGCTACCTCTTTCGGTTTTTTATTGCACACAGTATAGCAGAAACCCGCCCGCCTTTCAAGCTTGACTGCGCTTTCTGCATTTTGCTGTAATCGCGGGCGAAAAATTCGTCAATTTTTTACTTTGTTTTTCTATTTTCCTATTTTTCTTTTTTATGGAATTTGGTATAATCAGCTTGTACGGTATCAAAATATCTAATTGGGGGAAATTCCAATGATTTCACATGGCAAGGAAATAAAGATATTCTGCGGCAACTCCAACCGCAAGCTGGCTGAGGATATTGCCAAGCACATGGGCACGCATCTCGGAGATATGCAGGTAACGCATTTTGCTGACGGTGAGTGCTCTGTTTCTCTGTATGAGACAGTTCGCGGCTGCGATGTGTTTCTCATCCAGTCCACCTGCAATCCCGTAAACGATAACCTTATGGAGCTTCTCGTTATGATCGACGCCTGCCGCAGGGCGAGCGCCGGAAGAATCACCGCCGTTATGCCCTACTTCGGCTATGCGAGGCAGGACAGGAAGGCGAAGAGCCACGATCCCATCTCCGCAAAGCTCGTTGCCAACCTCTTAACGAGCGCGGGAGCAGACCGCATACTCACTATGGACCTCCACGCCCCTCAGATACAGGGCTTCTTTGATATCCCCGTGGACAACCTCGTCGGTATGCCGATTTTCGCAAGATACTATCTCGATATTTTCGGGCCGAACTCCGAGACCACGATGGTCGTTTCACCCGACGTCGGAAGCGTCGCCCGCTCCCGCAACTTCGCGCATAAGATGGGCATGAACCTTGCGATAGTCGATAAGCGCCGCGAGCGCGCAAATCAGTCCGAGGTTATGAACATCATAGGCGAGGTCGAGGGCAAGAACGTCATCCTCTTCGACGATATGGTCGATACAGCCGGTTCTCTCTGCGGCGCGGCGAGAGCCCTTGTTGAGATCGGCGGAGCCAAGGAGGTCTACGCCTGCGCCAGCCATGCAGTGCTCTCCGGTCCCGCTATAGAGCGCATCGACAAGAGCTACATCAAGGAGCTCGTGCTTCTCGACACTATCCCCGAAATCGAGTCCAAAAAGCACGAAAAGATCAAGTTCCTCTCCGTCGCCCCCATCTTCGGCGAGGCTATCGAGCGCGTTTACGCCGAGATAGCTCTGAGCGCCCTCTTCAACTGATATGTTTTTCAAAAAGCCGGGCAAGTACTCCTGGATCGTGGTATTTCTCGGAAATCCCGGCCCGAAATACGCTATGACGCGGCATAACGCCGGCTTTATAACAGCGGAGGAGTATGCGAAGAAAAAGGGCGTCAGGATCGACAGGCTCAAGTTCCACGCTCTCACGGGCGAGGCCGAGACCTGCGGCGAGAGGCTTTTCCTTATGAAGCCGCAGACTTTTATGAACGAGTCCGGCAAGGCGGTACACGAGGCGATGTGTTTCTATAAAGTGCCGCTCGACCGCGTTCTCGTCGTTTCCGACGACGTTACTCTCGACCTCGGTCGCATCAGGATAAGGCGAAGCGGCAGCGCAGGCGGACACAACGGGCTCAAGGATATAATCGCAAGGTGCGGCGGCGACGGCTTCCCGCGCATAAAGCTCGGAGTAGGCAAGCCGGAGCACGATATGATCGACTGGGTGCTGTCACCGTTCCGCGACGCGGACGCCGTGGAGATTTTCGCGGCGGCGCGCAGAGCCTCCGACGCTATCGACGGGATAGTTGCCGAAGGCGTCGATAAAGCGATGAACGATTACAACAGATAAAAAAGATAAAGCGGAGGCTGTGCCTCCGCTTTTTAAAAAGGAGCTGTTCTTATGACGGCGCGAGAGCTTATTTCATTTCTGGATTTAATAGAAAGGCTGAAGATGACTCCGAGGCATAACGTGATGCGCTCCGGCAGAGTCGAGAGCGTTGCCGAGCATTCATGGCGTCTTGCGCTTATGACTATGCTTGCAGCGAACGAGGAACCTGAGCTCGATACGGACAAAGCCGTGCGTCTTGCTCTCGTTCACGATCTCGGAGAGGCGATTACGGGCGACATACCCGCCTTCGTAAAAACGGAAGATGACCGCAAGACCGAGCGCGAGGCGATAGAGGAGCTCTGCTCGTTGCTTCCGGAGCGAGAGGGCGCGGAGCTTAGAGAGCTTTTTTCTGAGCTTGACGCTATGGAGACGCCGGAGGCGAGGTTTATGAAGGCGCTCGACAAATGTGAGGCTCTCCTCAGCCACAACGAGGCGGATATCTCGACCTGGCTTCCGCTCGAATACGAGCTCCAGCTCAATTACGGGCAGAGGGAGAGCGCGCATTTCGCCTTCACGAAGGAGCTGAGGCGCGAGCTGGAGGCTGATTCAAGGCGCAAAATAGCGGAAAAGGAGGCCTCAGAATGAAGCTTGCGGCTCCGGAGGGGGCAAAGCTGATAATATCGCGGCTGCGCGGCGCCGGCTTCGAGGCTTACGCCGTCGGCGGCTGCGTGAGAGACGCCCTGCTCGGCAAGGCGCCGGAGGACTGGGATATAACGACGAGCGCCCTTCCCGGAAAGGTCGAAGCTCTTTTTTCCGATCTAATTACCGTTCCGACCGGGATAAAGCACGGCACGGTGACGGTCATCGCCGGCGACGGGAGCTATGAGGTCACGACCTACCGCGTTGACGGCGAGTACTCAGACCACAGGCGGCCGGAGAGCGTAAGCTTCACCGCAAACCTCGAAGAGGATCTCGCGCGCCGTGATTTTACCGTGAACGCGATGGCGTGGGATCCCTTCTCCGGTGAGATAATAGACCCGTTCGGCGGCGGAAGCGACCTTGCGGCGGGGATAATCCGCTGCGTGGGCGAGCCGGAAAAGCGGTTTTCCGAAGACGCTCTGAGAATACTGAGAGCCCTCAGATTCGCATCCGTTCTCGACTTTAAGATAGACGGCGCGACCGCCTCGGCAGTGCATAAAATGGCGGGCGACCTCGATAAAATAGCGGGAGAGCGCATAAGGGTTGAGCTTTTGAAGCTCGTGACGGGAGCGGGAGCGGAACGCGTGCTTCTTGAATATCCGGACGTTATTTCGGTCATCGTACCGGAGCTGAAACCGGCTATAGGCTTTGAGCAGAGAAGCAAGTTCCATAAATACGACGTTTACGGGCACTCCGTCCGCGCTCTCGGCAGCTATAAGGGCGGCGACGGCGTGACAGCGATGGCGATACTTCTGCACGACGTTGGAAAACCCTCAACATTTTTTGCGGATGAATACGGAACGGGGCATTTCTACGGCCACGCCGCAGCGGGCGAGGAGCTTGCTCGGGCGGCGCTTACGAGACTGCGTTTCACCTCGGGGGAGATAAAAGATATTGCGGAGCTCGTCAAACGGCACGATCTCTATATACTGCATACGAAGAAAAACGTCAGAAGGTGGCTTTCCCGCCTCGGAAGCAGGCAGCTTGAGCGGCTATTGGACGTAAAACGCGCGGACGCCTCGGCGCTTAGCGAGCTTAGTCTCGAACGGCCGTGGTCGGACGCGGACGGGATAGAAGCTATCTTGCGCGAGGTGCAAAGCGAGGGCGAGTGTCCAAGTCTCAGAAGCCTCGCCGTTTCCGGCGACGATATAATGGCGCTCGGCGTACCGCGCGGGAAAAAGGTCGGCGAGATACTCTCCGCCCTCCTCGACGCCGTCCTCGACGAGGAATGCGAAAACGAAAAAGCCGCTCTCATTGAGAAAGCGAAAGAAATGATATAAAAATGCCCGGAGGCGCGTTTCCTCCGGGCACTACCATATCATTTACGCGGTCAGCACGTCGGCGAGGCAGTCGCCGAAATACTTAACTGCGGCTATCGCCTCCTTCAGTGAATTGCCAGTACAGCCCACCTCTACAATGAGCGAACCCTCGGTCATATGCTGATTGTATCTGTATCTGCTTATCTTTATCGGGCGGGCGAGGGAGGGATATTTATCGCACATCGTATACTGGACCTTCAGAGCGAAGGCGAGGTTCTTCTCCCAATTCGGGTGCTTGAGCCCGGAGGCGTTCGTGCCGACCACAAAGCCCACCTGAGCGCAGGGCTCGCCGCACACGTCCGCTACGGTCTTATACACGGTTCCGTCCTTGCCCTCAAGTGCGTCGCGGTGCAGGTCGATAACGACGCCTATTTCCGGGAACTCGGATATATCCGTTTTAATCCCGGTCAGAGCCCGCGAATAGCTTACGTTATAATTCGGATAGTCGTAAAGCCCCGTGTCGTGGATGACCTTAACGCCCCGAGCTTCAAGCACTGCCTTCAGCACTTCCCCGACCTTCACCACATTCTGCTCTCCGTTCAGCGTTCTGAACGGGTCGGAGGCGACGTAATCATCCTCTCCCGACGGCATATACGCCTCCGTCGCGTGGGAGTGAATTATCAGCACTGTACGGCCGCGAAGGTCTATTTCTGAGTTTAGAAGCTCTTCGATATCCGGCGAGTAGTCCGTTTTGTTCTTTATCTCGATCTCGCTTGCGGAGAGTCTGCCGCCTTTCTCCGGCTTTTCGTCCGCCTCGGCTGTTTCGGGCGCTTCATCTGTTTTCGTTTCCGGCTTTTCGGTATCCGATCTGTACACAAGGCCGGGCTCTGAAGTCTCCTGCTCAGGCTTTTCAGTTTCGGAAGGTTCCTCTTCACGCGGCTTCTCCTCCGTTTTCTCCGGCTCTGGCGCAGACGGCGGCTTTTCCGGCTCAGGCTCCTTCAATCGCTCTATCTTCGCCTTTGCTCCGAGCTCCGCCGATATGATGAGCTCCGGCAGCTCTGAGCTCCAGAACAGCTCCTTCGCTCTCGCCCCTATCCCCGACGAGGCAAAAAGCATAGCCCCCGTCGCAGTGAGGACCGCGAGGACAGGCGCCGCAAGCTTCAGGTATACGCGAAGTATTTTCCCTTTCTTATTATTCATCTTTCGTACCTCCCGTTAAAACTATGAGACGCCTGGCTGCGATATTACCCATTTACTTTTTCGCGCCGCGGCATTATAATTGTGAAAAACGAGAGGAGAGAGAAAATGACTACTGTTTATTATCCCAAGGGAGTCTGCTCCACAAAATACGAAATAGAGCTTGAGCGCGGTGTTATAAAGGATATACGCATAACCGGCGGCTGCAGCGGAAATCTCAGAGGTATCCGCGCCCTTATTCTCGGTCGCCGCGCCGAGGAGATAATCCCCATCCTTCGAGGAACGAAGTGCGGTCCGCGAAGCACCTCCTGCCCGGATCAGATCTCTCTTGCGCTTGAGGAGGCTCTTCTGAAAGAGGCCGAGGCATAATGAGATACACGACGGTAATTTTTGACCTTGACGGCACTCTGCTCAACACGCTCGACGACCTTCGCGACGCCGTGAATGCGACAATGCGCCGATTCGGGTATAGGGAACGCAGTATCGACGAGATCCGTTCCTTCGTTGGAAACGGAGCGGCAAATCTCATAGCCCGCTGCCTTCCCGCCGGAAAAAGCGAGGCGGGCTTCGACGGCATCCTCGCCTGGTACGACGAATACTACACGGCGCACAGCGCAGAGAAGACCGCGCCCTACCCCGGCGTGATAGAGCTTTTGCGCGAGCTTAACCGCCGGGAATTCAAGCTTGCCGTCGTCTCCAATAAGCAGGACGCGGCTGTGAAAAAGCTCGCCCGAAGGTTCTTCCCCGGTCTTATCTCCGTCGCGATCGGCGCAAAGCCCGGCGTTGATATAAAGCCTGCGCCCGACACCGTTCTCGCCGCCATGCGTGAATTGTGGAGCGAGAAATACGAGTGCGTTTACGTGGGCGACAGCGAGGTCGATATAGCGACGGCACGCGCCGCCGGTATTCCATGCGTATCTGTGAGCTGGGGCTTTCGCAGCCGTGAGCTTCTCAGCGAACGCGGCGCCGCGAAAATAATCGGCAAGCCCTCCGAATTATTAAAGGAGCTGTGAGACTCATCTCACAGCTCCTTTTTAACGTATTTTATGTATTCGACGTTCTCTTCTGCGGACTCAACGGTCTTGACCATGAAGCCGTAGACCCTGTCTCGAAGCTCGCGCCTTGCAGCCTTCGGAGAGAGCGAGGCGTCGGGGTACATCGGCTCAGAAAATCTTATCGTCATAGCCGGCTTTTTCGCAAGGGCAAAAAGCCCCTTTCTCTTTCTGTAGGTCGTCGTCATCGCAATAACGGGAGCGTTTTCCTCGACCGGGTATCTGAAGGATACGTCGCCGAAGTTCCTTATCCCCGTGTAGAACGGCCAGATATGCGCCTCCGGGTATATACCGACGGCGCAGCCCTCTCTGTATCTCTCCTTCACGGCGGAGAGAAAGCCGCGCATGCCGTCAAGCTCCGTCGGAACGGGCAGGCAGCCGATCATCATAACGAAGTGCTTGAGAAGCGGCAGGCTCACAGCGTCCGGGTTTGCGATGATGTACGCCTTTTTCGGAAAGGCTGCCATCGCGGGGATGAAGGCGTCGAGACCGCGGGTATGGTTTCCGTAAAGGAAAAAGCCGCTCCTCCCGAGCTTTTTCACAGCTTTCCTGTTCTCAAAGCGAAGTCCGAGATATAATTTCGATATAAGAAACACAAGCGGAACGGCGATCACATAATAAGCGATAAACGCGAAAAAGCGCCAGACCGGGCTCTTTCTGACGAATTTGAAATCTGCTCCAACCTTTACCGTCGAGATGTCGTTACCCGAAAAGTCGTCGTTTCTCTCATCGGACCAGTATATGACTCTCTCAGCCTTCATCTCTCTTATCCTCCGCAACGGAGAGCATCATCTCCTCCATCTTTCGCATACAGGCGTCGTAGTCGAAACGTGCGGAATAGCCGAGATAATCCGCGGCGCATTTTTCCCGCTCTTCCGGGTGCTCTATCCAGTAATCGAGCTTCAGAGCAAGATCCTTGGGGTCGTTCACCTTGAAAAGGTTGGTGTCGTGGAGGGCAAAAGCCCGAGTAGCGCTCTTGGGTGAATCAGCGATGAGCGGAGTTTTCCCGCAGGCTATCGCCTCGAGGCAGCTTATCGCCTCAATCTCTATCTCGGAGGGGTGAACGTATAGGTCGCTCATATTGATTGTTTTGACCATTTCCTCCCTTGTGAAGAAGCGCATTATCGGCTCGGCTATGCCTCTCTTAGCCGCTCTCGCCCGCAGCTTCTCCTCCAGCGGTCCTGCGCCGGCAAAAATGAGCCGGATATCGTTTTTGTACTTTGAGAGGGCCACTGCGTCTATGAGCACCCAATGGCTCTTCTCCGGGCTGTAGCGTCCGGTGAAGAGGACGATGAATTTATCCTTCAGTTCCTCCGGCTTTTCGGCGCGGAAGGGTCTGAAGTCCTTCGCCACTCCGTTTGATATTATATATCTCGGAGTCGGGCCGACGACATCCTCGAAAACGTCGCAAATAAAGCGCGACGGATAATGTATGCCGTCGCAATAGCGATAGAGCCTTCTGTAAAATGCTTTATACGCCATTTTTCCTGCAAGCCGTGAGTTTTTCAAAAAGAGATGCCCGGTTATGTTTTCCGCCTGGCAGTGAAAGCCCGCAGTCAGCGGTATGCCGTTTTTATGCGCGTATTCCGCCGAAGCCTTGCCGAGCGAAAAGGGTATCATAACGTGTATGAGATCGACGCCGCTCAGCGCCTCCTCAAGCACCTTCATATCCGCCTTGGCGGGAACGACGCCGTTTTTCTTAACATAGCCGTTCAGCGGCCCGAAGTCGAATTTCGGACAGACGAAATATCCGTCTTCACCGCGCCTTGCCTCGTCGGAACAGACCACTCTTACCTCGTGCCCGCGCTTTTTCAGGCTCTCGATAAGATTATAGGCCGCAATAGTCGTCCCGTTGTTCCTCTCTCCCAGAACGTCGCATACAACGGCAATTATCACTCATATCACTCCCGTGCTTTCTTTATGCCCGAATCAGTATAACACCCTTCGACATTTATTTCAATCTCTGCGTTTTGACGAATGAATAAAAATACTCCGTTTTCGCATTTTTGTCAAAAAAAAGTAAATAATCGGTTGACATTTTGGGAACTTGAATATATAATTGCGATGTACTTGAATGATATCTCTTCGCTGTCTGGCGTCTTCCGCGTCGCATCGACGAAGCGCCGGGGCGATTTTTTTATTGTCCTTGTACATAATCCCTTAGGAGGTAATATATATGAACAACGGTACTGTAAAATGGTTCAATCAGGAGAAGGGCTACGGCTTTATCTCCAACGACGACGGAAGCGGCGATGTTTTCGTACATTTTTCCGCCATTCAGATGGACGGTTATAAGACCCTTGCCGAGGGTCAGAAGGTCACCTACGAGACCGAGCCCGATCCCCGCGACAGCTCCAAGCAGCGCGCTGTAAACGTCGTCCCCGTAAAGGCCGAGTAATTTACAGTAACACACAGATCAAGGCAAGCCGAAAGGTTTGCCTTGATTTTTTTATGAATAATTTATTAAATGCCCGATCACCACTTGACATTCTCTGACTATAGTGGTAAATTAGCACTCGAAAGAAAAGAGTGCTAACCGCAGTGAGGTCGCTATGGAGCTTTCCGAAAGAAAAAAGAAAATACTCTCCGCCGTAGTTGAGGAGTATATAATCTCCGCCGAGCCTGTCGGCTCGAAAACGGTGCTTGAACGCTCCGGGCTGGACTTTTCGCCCGCGACTGTGCGTTCCGAGCTTGCCGCTCTTGAGAAGGCGGGATACCTTGAGCAGCCGCACACCTCGGCAGGCAGGATACCGACCTCGAAGGGCTACCGGCTCTACGTCAACGAACTTATGACAAAGAAGAAGCTCGACGGCGACGAGGCGGAGCTGATAACAAGGGAGCTTGGTTCCTCCCGCGAGCCGGAGAAGCTTATGGGCGACGCCGGAAGGCTCGCCACGGAGCTTACGAGCTACCCGGCTCTGACGATAACGGCGCCGAGAGCTCTGACCGTAAAGCGCTTTGAGCTCATCTATCTCGACCCGAACAGCTTCATCATCGTTCTTCTTCTGAGCGACAACGCGGTAAAGAACAAGCTCGTGCGTCTTCCCTTCTCTTTTGACGAGTCTCTGTTAAAAAGGCTGAGCGCGGTTTTCAACGCATCCTTTACCGGCGTAGCCGAGGAGGATATGACGCCGCTCATGCTTGAGAGCGCAGAGCGGGGCGCGAACGACCCTATGGGACTCACGGGAGTTATCGCGAGCTTCGCCATCGAGTCGCTGAAGAGCGCGAGGGAGAGCGAAACGGTCTTTTCCGGAGGGGAGAGCCTTCTGAAGCTCCCCGAATTCAGGGACAGCGGCAAGGCGCACAAGCTTATGAGCTACTTCTCCGGCGAGGGCGCGCAGAAGCTCCCTGTCGCTGGTGCCGACGGCGACGTCCGGGTGCTGATCGGTCCGGAGAATATCGCGGAGGAGCTTAAGGACACGAGCGTCGTGCTGGCGAGCTACGACGCCGGCGATAACACGAGGGGGCTTATCGGAGTGGTCGGCCCCACGCGAATGGACTATTCAAAGGTCGCGGCGAAGCTAAGCTATATCGCCGACGGACTTTCAAGGCTTCTCTCCGGCGGTATGCTTTCGCCCTCCGGCTTTGGGAAGCTTATGATAAGCGAAGGAGATGACAAGCGTGAAGGATAAGGAAAAGGAAAAGAAGGAGCCGCCGGAGACTCCGGAGACCGAAGAGAAGGTCTCGGAGGACGTCTCCTCTCCCGAAAAGAGCGAAGAGCCGGACGCAGACGCTCTTCTTGCGGCAGAAAAGGAGAAATATCTCCGTCTCGCCGCCGAATACGATAACTACAGGAAGCGCAGTCAGAAGGAGCGCGAGAGCATATTCCGCGACGTTAAGGCCGAAACCGTAACGAAGCTGCTCCCGGTATACGATAACCTTGAGCGCGCGCTCAGAGCTGAGTGCTCGGATCCCGCATATAAGAAGGGCGTCGAGCTCACGATGACTCAGCTCAAAACGATATTCGACGATCTCGGCGTAAAGCCCATAGAGGCTGAGGGCGCAAAATTCGATCCCGCCCTGCATAACGCCGTTATGCACGTCGAGTCTGAGGATCACAGCGAGGGCGAGATAGTCGAGGAATTCCAAAAGGGCTTCACCCTCGGCGACAAGGTCATAAGATTCTCGCTCGTCAAGGTCGCAAACTGAAGATGTAAACAACCCTAATTACAAGGAGGAAATAAAAAATGTCAAAGATAATCGGTATTGATCTCGGAACTACCAACAGCTGCGTCGCCGTTATGGAAGGCGGCGAGCCGGTCGTAATAGCAAACGTCGAGGGAGCGCGCACCACCCCGTCCGTCGTCGCCTTCTCCAAGGACGGCGAAAGAATGGTAGGTCAGGTCGCAAAGCGTCAGGCTATCACAAATCCCGACCGCACAATCTCTTCGATCAAGCGCGAGATGGGCTCAAACTACAAGGTAACTATAGACGGAAAGAGCTACGCTCCGCAGGAGATAAGCGCCATGGTGCTTCAGAAGCTGAAGGCCGACGCGGAGGCTTATCTCGGTCAGAAGGTGACCGAGGCCGTCATCACCGTCCCCGCATACTTCACCGACTCGCAGCGTCAGGCGACTAAGGACGCTGGGCGCATCGCAGGTCTTGAGGTAAAGCGTATAATAAACGAGCCGACGGCGGCTGCTCTTGCTTACGGTCTCGATAAGGAGCAGGATCAGAAGATCATGGTCTACGACCTCGGCGGCGGCACCTTCGACGTCTC
>JAEEGL016542377.1_pt1 | contig 18517 bp, 12 predicted proteins | sample 9134231 | NCBI WGS metagenome assembly JAEEGL01 (sample SAMN16246548, study PRJNA631951) | gut metagenome | biome: gut microbiome; feature: rumen; material: fiber-attached | host: Bos | place: Iran: Karaj | collected 2018-10 | reverse complement strand
TGTGCGCCGTAAAAGCGAAATACACCGATGAAGGCGAGGTAAAGCATACCGTCGCTTACGTATACGGCGAAGGCGACGGCCTTGAGGAATACGTCAGATCGGCGCTTCGCGAAACGCTGCCCGAATACATGATCCCTAAAAAAATAAAGAGATTGGAAAACCCGCCGCCCGATAACGGCGGCAAGCTCGATCTGAGGAACGCGAAATGACGGACGTAACGAAACTTCTTTATGAAATATGTGAAGACGAGGCGGTATTTGAGCCCGGCGTCGATCTTATCGAATCGGGACTTCTCGATTCTTTTGCCGTGATAGAGCTTTTTTCAGCGCTTGAAGACCGCGGCATAGTTCTTTATCCCACGCGTATAGACAGAAATAAGCTCCGTACCGCGGACGGGATACGGGAGCTTATTTCGGAATATGAAAACGCTCAAAGAGATATTTCTTCACCTAAACAGAACGAATAAAGAACGAGTCTGCCGACTTTCTTTTTCGTTATGCGTTCGATCGCCTTTTTATAATACGTAAGCTGCAGACGGTGGCGGGCTTTGAAATCCCCGACGCCGTTTTTTCTTACGCGGTCGGTCTTGTAGTCGCAGACGGTAACGGTGCCGTCCTCTTCTTCGAAAAAGCAGTCGACTACGCCCTGAACGAGCAGAGTTTCGTTTGCAAGTTTCTTTTGAAGGTCCGGATCGGTCGTGAAGTCGGCCGCGTCGAGACCTATATTGAAACGGAACTCTCTGTAAAAGAGCCTGCCGGCATTTTTCGCGCCGTTCATTCTTCTGTATAGGTCAGACGTAAAGAATCTTTGCAGCTCGTCTTCATAGATCAGATCGGCGCTCTCTTTGTTTATAAAGCCTTTGAGGATAAGTCTCTCCGCTTCTTCCCTGACGCCGGCTTCGGCGCGCTGCAGATCGCAGAACTGCATGAATATATGCGTTGCGGTGCCGCGCGAAGAGGCGGTCGCTTTATCCGTATCTTCCTCGCCGGGCAAAAGTATCGGTATTTCGGTATCGGGTCCGATATCGCAAACCGTTTCGTCTTCGTCGAGCAGCGCCGGATAGAGCTTTGAAACGGCGACTTTGTTCGGCACATTTGAAAGTTCTTTATGCGGATAAACGAACGCGAGCTCTTCTCTGACCTTCGCTTCAAAATCTTTATCGACCGAATAAACGGCGGGGTTTTCTTCACCGGGTACGGTTTGCTGTTCCTCAGTCGCTTTTTCAACCGATTCACACACGCTGAAAGCGGTCTCGCCTTCTGCGGCGCAGAGACATACCAGGTCCTGATGGCTCTTGCACTCGGTTATCCTCTCAAGGCTCACTCTGCCGCCGAAGCTGACCGGATCTTTGCTTTTGCCGGTGATATACAGGTATTTGCGCGCTCTGGTGACGCCCACGTATAGCAGGCGCATCTCTTCTCTTATGCCGTCGTCTTTGACCTTTCTGTCGATCGCCTCATATATCGGACCTTTGACGGAATCTTCCCCGAGCCTGATCTTCAAGGCGGGGCCGAGCCGTCTGTCGACTGCCGCACCGCCGTTCTTTTTGAATTCGGCGTTCGCCGCATATAAAAACACGGCGGGATATTCGAGACCTTTGGATTTATGCAGCGTCTGAACGGTCACGCAGCCCTTTTCTTCGACGGCAGGCACGATAACTCCGTCCTTATCGTTTTTGACGAGGTCGTCGCAATAGGCGACGAAGTCGGAAAGTCCGCCGAACGAATATGATTCGAAGCTTCTGCCGAGGTCGTATATCTTACGCAGATTCGCCTTACGCGCTTCTCTGCTGCCGGCGTCTTTTTTATTGAACGCGAGAGTCATGATCGCGGTCTGGCCGAACAGATAACGGATGAATTTTTCAAGGCTGAGTTTTTTGCTCTTATTTCTGTAGAGCGCGAGTTTTTCTGTGAATTCCCTGCATTTTGCGCCGTTGCCGGTCTTTGCGTACGCTTCGACGGCTTCGAAGAACGGTACGTCTTCAGCCGCTTTGCGAATGAGCGCGAGTTCTTCCGTACTGAATCCGAAAAGCGGGCTTCTCATGACGGAAACGAGCGGTATATCGCGTAACGGATTGTCGATCGCGGTAAGCAGGCTGACCGCGAGCATGACCTCGGGCGCGTTGAAAAAGCCCTTTTTAGACGCCGAAGATACGGGTATGCCCTTTTCTTTCAGCTTTTTTTCGATCGCCGCGCACCCCGCTTCTCTTCTGCAGAGTATCGCGATATCGCCGAACTCTAACGGTTGACCGTCGTCTCTTTTGCCGGTTCCGACGAGTTTCAGTATCTCTTCGGCTATATATTCTTTTTCGTCGTTTTCTCTTTTGTCTCCGTCGCCTTCGCAAATATGAACGCGGACTTTGACGTCTTCTCTGAAATCCGCTTTTTTGGAGAATACGAGGCTCTCTTCCGCCGAGTACGGTATCTCCTCGGTATCGGCGCCGAACAGTTTGTTGAACAGTGAATTCGTAAAGTCGACCACGGGTTTGCCGCATCTGAAATTATCGGCAAGAAACAGTACCTCCGGCACTTTGCCCCTGTTCTCTTCATTTTCGGCGTCTTTTCTGTACTGCGCGAAAATGCCCGGCTCGGCTCCTCTGAATCCGTATATCGACTGTTTGATATCGCCGACCATGAATCTGTTGTTATGCGAGATCGCGGCGAAGATGGCGTCCTGCGTACTGTTGACGTCCTGATATTCGTCGATGAAGATGCGGTCGTATCTTTTGCCCGTTTCGACCGCGGCGGCCGTAGGCTTGCCGTCGGCGCCGCAGAGCAGCCGGCAGGCGTACCTTTCAAGATCGTCGTAGCCGAGTTTTTTGATCTTCAGTTTTTTCTCGGTATATAACCGGTCGAATGCGGACAGGAACCTGTACAGACCGGAATACGCTTCCGCCGTTTTTTCGCATATCTCTTTTACCTGCGTTTCGCTGAACGAGAACATGGCGGCGAGAACGTTGAACAGTTTCGGCCTCAGGCTGTCTTTGAGTTTTGAAGACGGTGCTTTGAAGGCGTTTTCGTCTCCGACCGTCGGGAATCTCGGCGTCGCCGGCACAGCCGCGGCGTGAGCGGCGGCTTCGGCGTAGTTCGCCTTTTTGTACGTTCTGATCTCTCTTTCGAGCAGATCGACGCAGTCGTCGAAAACGGGGCGGTATTTTTCTTCGAACAGATCGTCGCTTTCGTATTCGTCGCAAAGCGTAAGGATCTTGTCGCGGAAGCGAACGATCAGTCTGATTGCGAACGATATCAGGCATCTGAAATACGGGCTGTTTGAAAAATCCTCCGCGGCGGCTTTCGCCTCTTTCGCGCAATTATCGTAAAAACCGAGAAATTCTCTGTACGAAGCCGCTTTTCCGTAATACTCCTCAAGCGCCTCCCAGAGGTCCTCGTCGGTCTTGCCGTCCGAAAAAAGCCCGAAAAACGAAGACGGATCTTTTATCTCAAATTCGCCTTTGACGTCGCCCTCGTAATACGAATCTATCAGCTCGTTGAGGATCGTTTTTTTGATCTGCAAAAATTCGGCGTCGTCGCCTATGCCTATTTTAGGCGGCAGTCCGAGCGCGGCGAAATTCTTCTGCAGCAGTTTGATGTAAAACGAATGTATCGTGCAGATATCAGCCGAGGGCAGAAACGTGAGCTGTCTTCTGACGTTTTCGTTTTCCGGTTCGGCTTTGAGTTTTTCTTCCAGTTTTTTTCTGACCTTTACGCGCAGCTCCGCCGCGGCTTTTTTCGTATAAGTCACGATCAGCATGCGCCGGATATCCGCCGGATTTTCTTCATCCGTTACGGCGCGAAGCACGCGTTCGGTCAGAACGGCGGTCTTGCCCGAACCTGCCGCCGCGGAGACGAGCATGTCGGAGTTTTTGAATTCTATCGCTTTGTTCTGTGATTGCGTCCAGTTCATCGGTCTCACCATTTGCGTTTATTTTCGGTATATCTGCAGATCGCTTTGAATTCGCAGTATTTGCACGGATTGTCGTCGCCCGTGATCTCGGTCGGGACGATCCTGCCCGCCGCCATTTTCAGCACTTCACGCGCGACGCCCTGTTTGACGGTATCGAAAAGCCCGTCAAGGTCTTCTCCGCTCTTCAGAGAGATCTTGCCCTCTCTTTCGTCGGCTTTCATCTTATCCGGCGTGTTCACGGCGGCGCCGAGCGCTTCTTTGACTTTACCGTCGTCGAGCGCGACGCCGCCCCGTACGATCGCGTTTTTCTTATGCAGCTCCGACGCTTTGGCGGCGTCTTTTGTTTCGGGGAGAGTGCTCATATAGTAAAGCGCCGCGGGAACGGGCGAAGGGAACGAAGCCTCCGCTTTTTCTGCGTCTATCATATATATGAACAGCTGTATGTTTTCCATCTCCGAAACGTCCGACGGTTTGAACTTCACTTTGCCTGTTTTGTAGTCGACGAGTTTGATATACGTTTTACCGCCGTCGCGGTACACGTCGACTCTGTCAATCTGACCGAACAGCTTGACTGTTCTGCCGTCGCCGACTGGTATCGCGTACGGCGCGACCTCGGCGCCCTGCCTGATCCTCAGCTCTGTCTTATACGGGCGGAAGCTGCCGTATTCGAATTCGTTCAGCACTTCTCTCTGCGCCTCCGCCGCCGATTCGCAAAGGCGGACGACGAGCGCGCGCAGACGCGCGAAGCCTTTCGCGTCGAGATCGAAGCCGAGTTCTGTCCTGCAGTATTCTTTTATAAATCCGACAGTATAAGAAACGAGCTCTTCGCCGGTTTTGTCGGCTATCGCTCTGTCGGCGATATAATCGTCGACGGTCTTTTTAAGTATCAGGTGGACGAGCACCCCGTAATCGAGCGTATCGAACCCGATCTCTTTGTCGCTTTGCAGTTTGAGATAATACTTGCAGCAGTGCATTATACTGCATTTGATAAATGTCTGCAGTCTCGTCGGCGACATTGTGAGATCTGTCGGGAGCAGCGCGTCGACGGTTTTTTTGCTCATCGTCTCTTCAGGGCGCGTGATCGGCTCGGAAAGCGCCTTCAGTCTTTGCCTGTATTCCTCTTTCTCGGAAAAGATCGCGCGCAGAGCTCTTCCCTGATCGGAATCGGCGTGTTCGGCGTAATATTCGAACGCCGCCTGCTCTGCCGAGCATAACTCCTCTGCCGGAAGCTCGGTAACGACCGGGACCTGCCCGAAAGTTTCGAGAGTGCGCGACAGTACGTCGCACATTCTCTTTTCGGTATCGGCGTCGTCGAATCCGAGACGGCAATAAGAAAACGTGACCGACTCCGAGGCGACGCACGCGCTTCTGTAAAAGTCGTATATCTTTCTCTCTGTAGCCTCTTCCGTACCGCTCTCGGTCTCGATACCGGCCGCTTTGAGATATTCTTTTTCGGAATCGTCGATTATTCCGACGTCTTTGACGTTCGACGGGAATTCGCCGTCGTTACAGCCTATGACGTAAACGTGTCTGACCCCTTTGGCGCGAAGCATTCCGCTCTCGCCGACCGTCACCTCGTCTATGCTCGTGGGAATCTTGCCGACGGTCGTCTGCGACAGCACCGTATCGAGAAGAGTCAGGTACTGTGACGGGCGCATGGGCAGATCGCGGCAGAGAGTTTTGATCTGTTCCGTTACTTTTACGAATACCTGCCAGAGCTGAGCCGTCTCCTGCGCTTCGTCTCCGTCTCCGCGCGCCGCCGCTTCTCTGATCGTTTTTTCGACCGTCGCCGGCACTCCGGCTTCTTTTATAAGCTCCGTGACCGCAGCGGTCATCTCCTCCGCGGACAGGGCTTTGCCGCATTTTTCGCAGAAATCGTACAGCGGCGTGACGACGTACTCTCTGACCGCGTTTATCCGGGCGAGTTTTTCTTCATCCGCGCCGTCTTTCGGCGAACTTATCTTGCCGGATATCATGGTGAAGGCGCCTGAATAATTCTCTTTTTTTCTTACGTTGTAGCGTCTGATATAGTCGGTGAACAGATCGGTATCACGGTCCGGCAGTCCGGTCATGCCGGATCTCACGTACGCCGTGACGTCTTCAGGTCTGAAATTGCCCGTATATACGTTTATCGCGCTCTGTATGAACCTGAAAAGCGGCTTCTGCCTCACGTCGGTACGCACGGACATGAAATAAGGCACGCCGTATTTTTCGAGCGCCGCGTCTATAACGCCCTGCCTGCTCTGCAGATCTTCTGTTATGACCGCTATATCACGGCATCTCGCGCCCTCCATCAGTCTTTTTCTTATGTCGGCCGCTATCATATCAGCTTCTTCGTAACAGGTCTTCGCGCTGAACACCCGTATACGTTCGCACGGCCCGGCGCATCCTCCGCCGTCGCCGCGTAGCGCCGCTTCGAGCGCGTTGAGCTCTTCCGGCGCGTAACGGCGCGTCAGCTCCGTACGCTCAGAATCGCCGTATCTGCGCGCCGCCGCGGCGAGCTTCTTATACGTATCGTACACCGGCGCAAGTACGGAGCCGGCGACGGTTTTGCCGCCGTCGAAGGCGGCGCCGACGGCGACCGTAAGCTTATCCGCCGTTTTCATTATAAGCTCGACGACCTTCATCTGCACGCCGGTAAAGCTGATGAAAGAGTCGATATACACGCTGTAACCTTTGAAGCCGCCGTTTTCGGAAAGTATCTTATACATCCTCCGCGTGTCGTCGTCGGGATCGGCGCCGTTTTCTTTCATAGTGAATTCGTATGCGGCGTAGATCTTCGATATGTCCGACAGTTTTTTCGAAAGCGGCGGCGGAGTTTTCGCGTCGTTCGCCGCGTTTTCGAGATCGTCCGGACCTACGCCCTGCCTTTTGAAGCCGCGTATGGTCCCGAGCATTTCGGAAAGCAGCGATCTGTCCGCGGCGGTAACGTTTTTATAAACCGAAAGCGACGGAGCCACCGAGCAGATCGACAAAAACAGCGCAAGCGCGGCGCCGGTCTTGTCGACGTAGTCGTAACAGACGCCGCCGTAGGTGCGGAAAACGTCGTCGGCAAGGCGCGAAAAGCCGTACACTTCCAGATCGTACGTCGGTGTGTCGCGGCATACCTCGGCGAGACTCGCCTCCGCGGAGAGCGCCTCCTGATCCGGCACTATGAGTATCACTTTTTTGCCTGCCGACAGATCGGCACTGATACGTTCGTATATCAGGGTCGATTTGCCCGTATTCTGGACGCCGCAGATGAATTCGGTCATGTTTTGCTCTCTTTCTTTCTTTTGAACGCTTCGGCTTCGGCGCGCATTTCGCTTATGCGCGGTATCATTTCGTCCGTACGCAGTCTGTCCGCCGCGTATGCGCGGCGCAGAAGGTTCGCCGGTATGTAATCGTCGTATTTTTCGAACACGGGAGCTTCGGACGGGCTGACGAGATCGTTTTTGTCGACGCCGTTTCTGCATATCTTTTCAAGAGTTTTACAGATGCGCTCTTCTCCGTCGGCGCCGTCGTAACGGAACGTTATGTAACAGCAGCCCTCGTATTCGATATTCGATACCCGGAGCTCCGCCGCGTGACGGGCAAGCAGCTTGCGCAGAGTGCGGAAAGACCTTGTGCCGAGCCACGGGAACACGCAGTAGGTCATGCCGCCGAGCGATATGACCGAGTGTTCGGTCATAAACGTGTTTTTCGCGACGTGACGCGCGACCTCGAGCCGCTTCGCCGCGTTCGGTTTCAGATACGGATAGACCGCGTCTTCCGACAGGACTTTTCTCATTCTCTTCAGTATCTTCGTATGTATCTCGCCGTAGTCGCCCGGCCACGAGATCTCCATCTTGCCTTTGACGGGTTTGACGTATATCAGTCTGCGCTGAACGTCGAGCTCGACGACCTCCCATACTCTGCCCGCGAGCGCAAACCGCTCGCCGACGGGCGGAGGCGTCGTTATCGTGCCTATCTCGTCGGACTCGTTTCTGACCGAATAGTTCTCGGTATCTTTGAAAACGGCGTAGAATTTGAACGATTTGGTGAGTTTTTCGCCCTCTAACCCCACTATCAGCGTTTTCTCGTCAGTCAGTTCGAGGTAATCCCCGTTCAGCATCGAGACGAGAAGCTCTTTGTAAGTCTCTTTAGGCACCGACGCAAACGGCGCGAAAGACAGTATGCGGGAGGCGAGGTTCTTCGCCGACATCTCGCCAGAAGCGCTGAGTACCGACAAAGTCTGATGGAACAGAAGCGACAGCGGCAGGGTCTTGAAAGACGGCGGTTCGATGAACCTCTCTTCGATATAGAGCTGTATTATCGCGATCGCTCTGATAAGCTCCCACGGTATGAGCTGAGGCAGAGGCGTATCGGGCAGCGGATCTTCTTCGCGGAAGACCATGAACATTTCGGGCGGATCGGACCGTCTGCCGCTCCTGCCGAGGCGCTGTAAAAACGACGAGACGGAATGGGGAGATTCGATCTGCATTATCCGCTCGAGCTTGCCGATATCTATGCCGAGTTCGAGCGTTACCGTGGCGCAGGTGACGAGTTTTTCATATATTTCGCTCTTCAGCTTTGCTTCCGCTTCTTCGCGCAGCGACGCGGACAGATTGCCGTGGTGTATGAGGAATATATCGGGGTCGCCGCGGTTCTCGGCTATCTGACGGAGCGTCGCGGTTATATACTCGGTCTCTTCGCGCGAATTTGAAAAGACGAGAGTCTTTTTATCCGTCACGCAGTCGTAAATATATTCGTACCCCGCGTCGATCACGGCGGGCGTTTCCGGTCTGTCTTCGGGTCTGTCTTCCGTCTCTTCGACGGCGAACGGATCGCTCACGCCGTCTTTCGACTTCGTCTGGTCGCGCTTGGCGTTCTGAATGTAGAAATGCTCGAGCGCGAGACGCCAGCGCACTCTGCCCTCTCCGACGACGGGCGCGTCGCATTGACGGGAAGATCCGCCGCAAAGCCATTTTTTCGCAAGCTCCAGATCGCCTACGGTCGCCGAAAGACCTACGCGGCGCACGTCTTTCTGTATGAGTCTGCCGAGCCTCTGGAGATGACAGATTATCTGATTGCCGCGATCCGAACCCATCAGCACGTGGATCTCGTCTATTATAACGAATCTTAAGTCCCAAAACAGTCTCACGATATCGTTCGAACGGTTCATGAGCATGCTTTCGAGCGATTCCGGCGTGATCTGAAGCACGCCGCGCGGTTCGTTCAGCAGTTTGTTTTTGTGAGACGACGCAACGTCGCCGTGCCAGTGGAACACCGGTATGCCGCTCTCGTCGAGCAGTTCGTCGATACGAAGGAACTGGTCGTTGATAAGGCTTTTCAGCGGCGCGACGTAGAGCACGCCGACGCTCTTCGGCATATCGTCCTCGAGCATGGATATGATCGGGAAAAACGCCGCCTCGGTCTTGCCCGACGCAGTCGACGACGTTATGAGAAGATTGTTTTCGGTATCGAAAAGGGAATGCGCCGCCGCGACCTGAACTTCACGGAGGCTCTCCCACTCGTGTCTGTATATGAATTCCTGAATATGAGGCGAAAACCTCTCGAATATATCTGCCATACTGACCTCTTTCCGTTATACGTCGATATCGCTTGCCGAGTACGTTCTGCGCGGCGGCGCGTTGTCGCCGTCGCCGTCTCCGTCGTCGTCGCCGGGGTAAGAATGAGTGAGCTTGACCGCGCCGGAAGACAGGAGCTTTTCGACAGTCGCCTCTTCGTTCTGCATCAGGATGTTGAGCACGGATATATAATCTCTGATTATCTCGCGCGGCGTTATCATCGAATCCGCTCCGGCTTTTGATAAGCAGAATTTTATGAAATCTTCCATTTCGCTCTGCGTTATGCGCTCGTTCACCGAATAATACTGCGCGTGCAGTTTCGTGAGCCTTACGATAAGGGCGTAAAGCTCCGAATCCGACAGACGTCTCAGCCGGATCACGGGACCTATGAGGTTTTTATAACCGGACGCGGCGAATCTGCCGTCGTAAAGACGGCTTCGCAGCGCCTCGTAGCTGTATAAGCCTCTTCTGTTGTCTTCGAGAAACTGCGGCGTGCCGCCGAGCAGAAGCTCTATGCCCTCGGCTTTGTTCTGAAGCGTGTCGTTGAACATCGAAAGTATCTTTTCGTAGTTGTTTTCTCTCGATATCCTGTTCGCTATTTTATACAAATTCACGCATTCGTCTATCATCACGACGAGACCTTTATATCCGATCTTCCGGAAGAAAACGGCGTAGAGCTTGATATAATCGTACCATGAATCGTCGTCGATGATGCTCGATACGCCGAGCGCGGCTCTCGCCTCCGTCTTTGTCGTATATTCGGCGCAGAGCCAGCGCATACACGCGCTCATGACGGCTTCGTTATCCGAAACGTACGCTTTATGGTATTTCGACAAAACGAGCGCGAGATCGAAGCCGCCGATACGAGTCTGAAGCGATTTTATGACCGAAAAAAGCTCGGATTCTATATGCCTGTAAAACCCGTCCGAGCCGGGTTCAAATCCGGCGGTTACGGCGTCGGACTGCAGCGAAGACAGCCACTTCGTTATTATGACCGGCAGAGCCGCGCCGTCGGGCGATGATTTACATGACAGATTGCGTATCAGCTCGCAGAACGTTGCCCGCCCGGTGCCTTTGGAGCCGCAGAACCTGCGTTCCGGCGAAAGATCCGCGTCCGCACAGACGAAACCGCGCTCGGCGGCGTAACCGCGTATGAGCTGCAGAAGAAAGCTCTTGCCCGAGCCGTATTTGCCTATGATGAAGCGCATTCCGGCGCCGCCTTCGGCGACGGAATCGAGATCGTTCAGAACGGCGTTCGTCTCGTCTTCCCTGCCTATCGCTATATACGGCGCGCCGCTTCTCGGCACGACGCCCGCCGCGAGAGACGCAAGCAGCGCGGAAAGTATTCTCTTGGGTACTTTTACTTCGTTGTTATCCATGTTCACTCCTGATCCTCCGGTACCGCCGACAAAGCGGCGGCAAGCTCGTCTTCATAATCTTCTATTACGCTTCCGTTCTCAATGATTATATCGCCCGTAAGATCGAACGCGGCGTCGTTTATGTCGGATACGACCGCGTCGAAAAGCAGGCCCGATTCTTTGCAGAACCTCACCGCTTCATCCGTTTTATGAGCCGCTATATACCGCAGGACTCGCAGCTGATGCGGCGCAAATGAAACGCAGAGCGTTTCATACGCGGAGCGTTCTTCCGGCTGAGTTTCGGTTCCGTAGTTCCGAAGCTCCGCGGGGACCTGCCCGCTTTTGTTTTCCGCCGTGACTTCGGGCTCCGGCAGGTCCTGCGCCGCCCCGTCGCCGACAAGCCTTTTCGTAAGCTCCCATGAGCCTGATTCGATCTTTTCCGCTTCGTTTACGTCTATGCCGTGCGATTCGGCTTCGTAGCGGCGGCGGTCCACGCCGTCGTCCTCGGTCTTCTTCGCCTTTTTCGGCTTTCTTATGTTGTTTATCTCGAAATACTCGGCTATCGCCTCTTCCGCTTCTCTCGACAGGCCTTTGACCGTCAGTCTGCCGCGGACGCCGAGCGCGACGCGCAGATGGTTTTCGGCGCATTTGACGAGGTCCGTGATCATACCGCGGAATCTGTAAGACCTGTTAAGCGACAGATATTCGACCTCGATCTTCTTTTTCGAACCGCTCACGCACAGTGCGCCGTTATATGCGGTGCGGGTAACGGTCGTCTTTGCGAGAAGGACGCTGCCGTCTTTGATATGTTCGGTCTTTTCTATTGCGTACACAGCCGCGGTTATGAGGTGTTTGTCGTACAGTTCCGCGGCGGTCTTATCGTATGAGGCGTACTTCTTATAGTCGTACGTATTGTTCCGCGCGACGAAATCGTAAAGAACTATATCGCTGATCTTATCTTTTCCGCCTATATAGAATTCACGCAGGCCTACTACGGACATTATATCGTTCAATCCGTCCGACAGAGCCTCGAGCGGTGGGGGGAGTTTGTGTATCAGGCAGAAATCGCAGATCCATTCGCCGGCGTATTTGTCGAGGCGCGCGTAACGTTTTCTGTAACCGTTCAGAAGCGAGCACATCGCGGCGAGCCGTCTTTCGGGCGTGGAGACCGTTTCGAGATTTATAAGCTCGTAAAAATACAGAAAAATGTAACTGTAATCCGTCTGTATGTAGTTTCCGGCGGACACCTCGTGTCTCCAGTAAATATAGTACCGGAGCTGATCTATATTCATCTGATTGTACTGCGGCAGATATGAAAAATAAGGAACGAAAGGCGCGTCGGAACATTTGGATCTGTAATACTTTTCCGCATCGACGAGAAATCTGTCGTAGAACGTATATTCCGTCGGCCACTTTTTGACCTTGACGTTACAGATCAGCGAGTTTGCCGGGGAGTATTCGAGCTCAACTTCGTCTTTTGCCGGGATATCGGCCTGTCTTTTCGGTATCGAATAGCCGAGCGGACCGGGCTTGTCCGTCCCGAACTGAAGCTCAGCGGCCTCTTCGGGTCCTCTTTTAACAAAACCGGTCTGTTTTTTCTTCTTCGGAATGAGCTTGTCAAGCTCCCACATATCGTCGCGTTCGTCAGACATAATGCAAAAATCTCCGTGTTTTCGGTGATCTTTTATTATACCATAGATTTATAATATTGTCAATACGAAAATCAAACAAATGTTTCCTTTTTTGAAAATCAAAACGCCGGTCGCGGCAAGGCTCGTATCGCCTCGCTTCGATCGGCGCTTTTCAGTTGTTTCAACGCATCCTGCCGCGCCCCGAGTGATCTTTGATCGCTCGGGAGGGGTTCAGGGGGTTTGGGGGGTGTAAGGGTGGGGCTCCCCAAGGCGCGGCGTATCACGCCGCACGGAACGCCGCATCCGGCCGCGCCCCGAGTGATCTTTGATCGCTCGGGAGGGGTTCGGGGGTTTTGGGGGGCGTAAGGGTGGGGCTCCCCAAGGCGCGGCGTATCACGCCGCACGGAACGCCGCATCCGGCCGCGCCCCGGAGTGATCTTTGATCGCTCGGGAGGGGTTCGGGGGGGTTTGGGGGGCGTAAGGGTGGGGCTCCCCAAGGCGCGGCGTATCACGCCGCACGGAACGCCGCGCTTATTCAGCCCGGTATAACGAGTATCTTTGCGTCGGCGGGATTATCCTCGTTGAGCTTTGAAAGCGGCACCTTGAATCTCTTCGCCGTCTGCCATCTCGTTTCGTTTTTGCCGGGGCGGTACAGCACGAGCGCGCTTTTTCTTTTTTGTACGGGCGTTTCCGTTATCTTGAGAGTCGACACGGCTTTTGCGGTCTTCTCGGTTTTTGCAAAAACGTTCATATAAAGCTCAGCGTCGGCGTGCAGTTTATCTCCGGACGCGCGTACGGACGGCAGCGAGACCGAACATATCGCGTCGGCTCCGTCCGCGTTTACGACGTTTTTAGCCGTTACCGGAACTCTGAACGGAAAGCTGAAAGATACGCTTTCGAATTCGCCGTTGACGTCCGTTACGGCGTAAACGCCGATATTGCCCTCGCACCACATACCGCCGTCTTTGATGATGCGGGCGTTTTCACATTCGGCGGTCGCAAACACAACGGGTCCGCGAAGACTGCCCGGCGCTTCGCCGCTCAGAGTGTAATTGGCCGAATAAACGGGCAGAGCGTGAGAGATCTTTATTTCCTTATACACGGCTTCGCTTTCCCTTTCCGTCGAATACATATCGGCCGTATAACCGCCCTTTGACGGCGTGCGGCAGACGGCTTCGATATCGTAGACGAGATCGAGTTCTATCACTCTCATCTCTCCGTTCGCGTCGGCGGCAAGGTCGTATTTTACGTCGTATACGCTTATTTCGCATTCGCATACCGAATCGGGCGTACAGGTTTCCGCGCTCATATTGTGAGAAACGTGTATCGAGGTCGTATACATGCACGCTTTTTTATTTTCGGCGCGGTACAGCGCGATCACGTCGGCGTCGAATTTCACCGTCACCGTACCGTCTCCGGGTAACGCGGACGCCGCGCCGGGCATAACGTACAGCGCGATGATCTGCTCCGGTTCGGGTTCGCCGGGCGGTACGTGCAGATCCTCCGAGACCGGTACGGAACGCTCCGAAACGGCGCTGATAATATCCGACGAATCATTGACCGTATCGTACTCGATGCTCCCGTCTTCCACACCGTCGATATACGGCTCGCAGTTCTCTGTTCCGCATACGGTGAAGCTGACCGGGATCTTTGCGCGCAGCGAGAATTTTCTCGGGTTGTTGAGTCTCGCCGAAGTTTCGGGCGTGAGCAGTCTCGATATCAACGAAGTGCCGTTTTCGGCTTCGCGGCAAGGCGCTTTGGCTGAAAACACAGACGTATAACCGACGTGGTGCAGAGCCGAATCGTCGCCTGCGTATATCACGCCGAAGCCGACCTCGCCTTCGCAATAAAGCGACGAGGCGTCGGAGTACGTACCGGTCTTTCTCACGTTGGTCATCACGTGCAGTATTCTTTTGACGTCGGGCATATTGTCGGGCAGTATGTATTCTCCTCCCGAATCCGCCGACGCGGTCGTTTCGTAAAGTTTTATGAAATTTTGAAATCGGTCGCTCAAAACGTTTACCTCCCTGATGTTTTATTCATATATATTCGCTTTCTCTCCCGATTATAACCCTTCGTATCCGTTTTGCCTCATGTGCTCGCGTATCTTTTCAAGCGCCGCTTTTTCGATGCGCGACACGTACGATCTTGAGATGCCGAGCAGCTCGGCTGTCTCTCTCTGCGTTCTCGCGCGGTCCTTGCCTATGCCGTATCTGTAAACGATCACCTCCCTTTCGCGCGGCGAAAGCGACGTCATCACGTAACCGAGAGCCGTTTTAAGCTTCATTTTCATATCGAGATCGTCGACGATCGTATCGTCGACGGCTATGATGTCGCTGTAGGTGAGCGGATTGCCGTCTTTGTCCGTATCTATCGTATCGTTTACCGAGACTTCGTTCTGATATTTTTTCTGCGCGCGGAACTGCATGAGTATCTCGTTCTGCAGGCACTTTGACGCGTACGTTGCGAACCTCGCTCCGTTTTTCGGGTCGAACGAATCGACGGCTTTGATCAGTCCGACCGTGCCGGTAGAGATGAGGTCGTCCTGGTTTGCGCCGGCGTAATACTTTTTCACTATATGCGCCACGAGACGCAGATTGTGGCGTATCAGTTTTTCTCTCGCTTTTCTGTCTCCGTTTTTCATCCGCTCGAAGCATTCGGCTTCTTCTTCCGCCGAAAGCGGCGGTGGGAAAGCGTCCGTATCGGACACCTTGAGAAACAGATAAAGAAATCCGCACAGAAGCGAAAACAGGCCGTCAGTCATATATTTCCTCCGATAAAAACGAATCTTAATATTTTTTTTACATGACCGCGCTTTACTTTGGCGCTGAAATATGTTAAAGTTGCCGCGTGAGGTCTTGATATGAAATTTGCGGTTATAGATATTGGTTCAAACACCATAAAACTGAATATATACGGCGTGTGCGCGGGGAGGTTCGCCGAGACGGACGCCGTAACGGCGCGCGCCGCGCTCGCGTCTTACAAAACGGACGGATATCTGCGCGAAGACGGCGTATCGGTCCTTATCAACGTTATGCGTGAACTTATCGGAATATGCCGTAAGAAACGTGTAAAACGCATTTTTGCTTTCGCTACGCAAAGCCTGCGCGGTATCTCCAACACAGCGGAGGTGCTGCTGCGCATCAAGACGGAGACCGGGATAGATACTTATCTGCTGCCCGGCAGCGAAGAAGCGCGGCTCGGGTTTCGAAGCTTTATCACCGTTTTCGGCAATGACCGCAGCGGTATGCTCGCCGACATGGGAGGCGGCTCTACCGAGCTGACGGTATTCGAAGGAGAAAGCGTTATCCGCTCCGTCAGTCTGCCGTTCGGTTCTCTGTCGCTTTGCAAAGAATTCGTTTCGGGCGTGGTGCCCGATAAAGAAGCGGTGAAAATGATCGCCGAAAAAATAAAAAAGACCGAAGCCGAATCGGGCTTTTCCGCCGAATGCGGCACGCTTTACGTTACGGGCGGCACGGCTTCGGGCGCGTTCAGGTTATGCGGTCTTTCGGGATCCGGCGAAGCCGCCGAGCTGACCGTCGACGATCTGAAAAAACTGCTCGGCGACGCGCAAAAAGACCCCGAAACGTACGAAAAAACGGTCAGAGAGATCATGCCGGAACGGTTCGACTCGATATTTTCCGGCATCGCGGCTTATATCGCAGTTTGCGAGCTCTCGGGTGTGAAGACCGTCGTTTTGAGCAAAACGACCTGCAGATACGGTTACGCCGCGGAAATATACGAAAAGATGTTCAGAAGATAATGAAAAAGTTCGTTTGTTTATTATGTATCGCCGCGATGCTGACGCTCGTTTCGTGCGGCGAACTTGTAAAAAATATAAACGCCGTGCTCGGTATTGACGATCACGATTACGCGGCGGAGCCTGCGACCGGATCGCCCGACGTACAGAGCGATGCGGTAAAAGCGCTCGCCGAAACGGCGAAGGTGATCGCCTACGGCAGCGAGATCCTGCCGTTCGACTCGTTTTCCGACGTATCCGACAGTTATCTTGACGTAGTGCTCAATTATCTTTCTTCGGCGTATTATCCGAAATACTCGTCTGACAAAGAGCTTTTGCAGCGTTTTTCCGACGAATATCCGGAACTGAATCTGAGCCTTCTCATACCCGCCGAAGACTACGAAAACACGGTCTACCGCTGTTTCGGCGGAAACAAAAAAGCGATCGTCAGATCCACGGCGATGTATTCGTATCTGAACCGTATCAACGCTTTCATGCTCGTGGGGCAGGCGCCGGTCTCGGACGTTTCGGTGCGCGTGCTTTCCGCCGAGGAGACCGAGAATACGTACAGATTATCGGTCAGTTTTTCGCGTGACGGCAAGAATTCCGACGCTTACGATCTGATATTCAGAAAACGCGGTGAAGACGACGCGTACATATGGCGCGCGGTTAAATCGAACAAGGTATTTCCGCTCGGGTCCTGATCAGAAAATGTTCTCCGCACTGACGGCGCTTATCTCGTATAAGCGTCTCACGGCGTGATGAAATTCGTCCGAATAGACGGTATACTGCTGAAAATCGCCGGAATAAAATGCGTTTTTCATATCCGAGAGCGCAACGCTTACCCTGTCGACCTCGCGGTAATCCATCAGGTATGAAACGAGCGTTTTCTTTTCATTCCATTCAGCTTCAATAAGGCGGAGAGTCTCTTCGCCTTTTTTATACGTCTCTTCGTCTTTCGGCAAGGACGAAGAGAGTTCAAGCAGCTCCGTGCAGTATGATCTCATAAAACCTATATAACACGTAACGAACACGGCGACGGCTGTCAGAAGCGTTACGGATATGATGAACGACCTCATTTTTTCTTTTTTCCTTTCGTCAAAAGTCCTATGCCGTCCGAATCGCTGCAGGTCATAAGGAATATGTCCGGCAGAGCGGTTTTACGGGCTTTGATCTGTTTGTCGAGCCAGTTTCTGTCTTTGCCGAGAGCGGCGAGGTTCTCGTCGTTGATCTTTCCTTCGACGACTATCGCTCTCGCCATGCCGTTTTCTTTCGCGTCGGCTCCGACGTCGGCTTTGGTCGAAGGAGACGCGGCGGCTTTCGGTATGACGGAAAGTTTTCCGTTCTCCTCCATCACGGCGTAATATACGTCTCTTATATCGCCGACGCCCTGCAGGCGCAGTTCGGATAAGAGTTCTTCGGCGGTAAGGCGCACTTTGCTCATTTCGCCGATATCGAGCTTACCGCGGTCGATCAGCACACTCGGTTTGCCGATGAATATCTTTTTGAGACGGGGACATTTCGTCACGGCAAAAGAGGCGATCACCTCGAGCGCTATGACCACCGCGACCGGCACGATGCCGTAAGAGAGCGGTATATTGTCGTCGATCACCGGCTGAGCGGCTATTTCGGACAGCAGAAGCGTCGTAACGAGCTCCGACGGCTGAAGCTCTCCGATCTGCCTTTTGCCCATCAGTCGCAGTACGAGAAGCAGAAGAACGTACACGATGACCGTGCGGAAAAACATGACCGTCAAAAAAATCACCCCCGCGGATTGTTGACCGCGGGGGTGATTTTATTCAGTTCAGCTTTGCAAGTATCAGACAGACGAGATCGTATATCCGCTTTGCCGACGGCAAATTGAGCCGTTCTCTTACCGAGTGTACGTCGCAAAGCTCCGGTCCGAACGATACGCAGTCGAGACCGGGTATCTTGTCGGCGAAAAGACCGCATTCGAGACCGCCGTGGGTGGCGGAAATCACCGCATCTTTACCGTAAAGCTCCTTGTACGCTTCAAGCGCCGTTTCACGCACGGGTGAACGTTTTTTGTACGCCCATTCAGGATAGCTGTTTCTCGGGCTGACCTCGCCGCCGCACATTTTCACGAGAGTTTCGACCTTGTTATAAAGCTCTTCTTTTCTCGTTCTGACCGACGATCTTATGGAAAATCCGAATTTCAGCTCCGTTTCTCCGAGATTCAGCACGCCCATATTGAGCGAAGTCTCGGGCAGATCCGGGATCTCAACGCTCATGCTCTGCACGCCCTGAGGCAGAACGAACAGGCAGCCGAGAGCCCTTTCGGTATCGGCGGCGTTCACCGCTCCGCCTTCGTATTTC
>JAEEGL013670391.1_pt1 | contig 18517 bp, 18 predicted proteins | sample 9134231 | NCBI WGS metagenome assembly JAEEGL01 (sample SAMN16246548, study PRJNA631951) | gut metagenome | biome: gut microbiome; feature: rumen; material: fiber-attached | host: Bos | place: Iran: Karaj | collected 2018-10 | reverse complement strand
TCGCTGAACTCAGGAATAAAGGGATTGAGCCAGTTTTAAGTGTCTTCAAAGTCGGCAATAAGGACTCCGATCTTTCATATTTAAAAGGCATAAACAAGAAAAGCGAGACTCTGGGCGTAAAAGTGATGCTTCATGAATACAGTGAAGATGTTGACCCTGAACTTCTTTATAAGGATCTGGATAAGGATAATGCTGATCACAATATTCATGGCATTTTGATCTTTCGGCCTTTGCCAAAGCAGTTTGACGATGAGCAGTTAAGAAACAGGATCAATCCTGATAAGGATATCGATGGCTGCTGCGATATATCGCTGGCTTCGATCTTCATCAATAAGAATAAAGGCTTTGCCCCTTGCACTGCTCAGGCAGTCATAGAAATACTTGATTACTATAACATCGAGGTCAGTTCAAAGAATGTTACAGTGATCGGCAGATCACTTGTCATAGGCAAACCTTTAGCAATGATGCTTTTAAACAGAAATGCAACGGTAACGATCTGTCACTCTCGAAGCAAGGAACTGCCTGCCCAATGCAGGAAAGCTGATATCCTGGTCTGTGCCAGCGGTCAGATGGAAGCAGTAAATGACGAGTTTGTCAATGATGATATGTGTGTCATCGATGTCGGAATCTCCTGGAATGAAGCCAAACAGAAGCTGTGCGGTGATGTCTTGGCTGAAGATGTTGAAGATAAAGTCAAGATGCTGACACCGGTCCCGGGCGGCGTAGGTGCAGTTACGACCGCTGTTCTTCTTGATCACGTTGTCACATCCGCAATCAATGCAGCTAAAGACCTCTAAAGGTCTTTTTTTAACATAAATGTTATAATTTCTTACATGATCAGAACTATCAGAATGAAAAGCGAAAACATAGATGATCTTGTTGAATTCTCAAAACAGGATGGCTTTCCTTATGCTGTCGACAGGAACATGCTGAAAGAGTACTGTCAGGGCGCTGATCCGATAAAGATGTGTGTACAGACCTATGGCGTCTATGATGATGATCATCTCATCTCTGTCATGACCGCAACTTATCAGAAGGTCTTCTTTCATCCGGATTCCCCCTCTGGCAATATCGTTCATATATCCGGAGCCTATACTGTTCCGCAAAGACGTTCACAGGGCTGTGGTACTCTATTGCTGAATCTGATCACCAAAGAAGCAAAAGAGTATTTCAAGGCAGACTATATCTGCTGTGATACGACCAATGTGCCCTACTTCAGCAAAAATGGTTTTGTACCCAGCAATGAAGATCGCATGTGGAAACAGTTATAGAAGCGTTTTAGTATAACACTGATAATTCAGATACAGACTGACCAGAATAATGATCAGTTCACTTAGCGCCGTGACCATCGCAAAGCGGATATACAGCATCGCGACAAGGCCAAGCATAAAATATAGAAGATCATACAGCTTGCGGCAATGAGCCATAGTGATATTGCTGAAAGTCAGAATGATCAGCATCGCAAAAGAAAGATACGCCAGCAATAAATGGATATTGCCTTGCAGATCATAGGGATAGTGATGCGGAACGATGACACCGATCATCATCGTCGCAAACATCAGTATTCCTTTTTTTCTGCCTGCGATCATGGCGGTTTCATAAGCTAAAAGAAAACCGCTGCTCAGGCCAAGAAGCAGCAGATATAAATAACCCCTAGTATCAAAACTAAGGGTCGAATAATTTTCCTTAAACAGATCAAGCCTGAACAGCGGCAGCACAAACAATACAGCCACCAGGAAATTCAAAGCTCTGATGATTTTAGCGGTTATCCTCATCAATCAGTATCTTCAAAGCCTCAACTGCAACTCTGATCGCACCATCGGTATCATGCACCTGCGGGTTATCCAGACCGGCTTTCGCTCTTTCCTGATTAGCCACAACTAAGAAGCAGGCTCCCACTCTGACTCTTAAATATGAACCGACAACAAATAAGGCAGCTGATTCCATTTCAGAAACCTTGCAGTCCAAAGCCAGCCATGCTTTCCATTTTCTGATCAGTTCATCGCCATTAGGCAATGTCTCCGGACGATGCTGGCCATAGAAGGAATCTTTAGATTGCGAAACACCGACATGATATGGCTGATTCAGGCGCTTGCAGGCATCAACTAAAGCGTTGGTTACATCAAGATTGGCAACTGCCGGGAATTCAATCGGGGCATATTCTCTGGTCGTACCTTCCATTCTGATGGAAGCTGTCGCAACTGCGACATCACCGGATTTGACATCCAGCTGCATACCGCCGCAGGTACCGATTCTGATGAAAGTATGCGCTCCTAAAGCTGACAGCTCTTCAATGGCGATTGAAGCACTGGGACCGCCGATACCAGTCGAACACACTGATACTCTGGTGCCATTGAGATAGCCTGTATAAGTGACGTATTCCCTGTTCTGGCCGGTCTTTTGTGAATTATCAAAGTATTTGGCAATCTTAGCACAGCGACCAGGATCACCCGGCAGGATGACATACTCGCCGATATCTTCTTTTCCGACTCCAATATGATATTGCTTGCCGCTTCCTTCAGAATAATCAATCATATTATTTTAACCCCTTTTATATACTCTAATTTTAGTTGAATTTATAGTTCAGTACAACATCGCTCATAAAATATAAAGAGCCGCAGATCAATATATTATCGTAGTTTCTGAGCGCTTCATCGATTGCTTCTTTGTAGTCAGAAAAAGTGCGATAATCTTTGAAATCTGCCGGATCAATTGAACCGTCATAATCAAAAGATGTTATAAAAAGTTCATCGCAATGCTCTTTCAGCACATTGATCATCTTTTCATATTCTTTGCGTTTCAAGGCGGAGAAAACAATGCATTTGGAACCTTTAAACTGATCAAAAGATTCCACCAGAGCATTTATGCCATGAATGTTGTGAGCACCATCAAGAATAACTCTGGGATTTTCTCTGACGATCTCAAAACGGCAGGGCCAGTTTGATACGCGCAAAGCATTTTTTGCTCTGTCATAATCGATTTCAAAATGTCTGTCTCTGCTGATGAGTTCAAGTGCCTGAAGTGCTAAAGAAGCATTATGAAACTGATATGAGGCATAGGAAGAAAGCTCATATTCATGATCGTGATATCTGAAATGTCTTTGTGCTGTCTGCACATAATCATCAAGGATATACAATTGCGAATGATGAGCATCCGCCTGTTCCCTGACGATATTCACACAGTCTGGCGGCAGTTTCCCGATCAATACCATTGAATTATCCTTGATGATGCCGCACTTTTCAAAACAGATTTCTGCCAGGGTATTGCCCAGCCTGTCCATGTGATCATAGCCGATAGTTGTTATAACTGATAAGGCGGTATCTTCCACGACATTGGTTGAATCAAAACGTCCGCCGATACCGGTCTCAATGATCGCAAAATCGACCTTTTCGGCATGAAAGTACTCAGCCATGATCAGATAATCCATCTCGAACATGGAAAGACCATTTTCTGTAAAGAAATCATAGTTTCTGTTTAAACTGTCAAGAAAAAACTGAGCCGAGATGTTTTCTTTATTGATCCTGATGCGGTCAAGGTGAGTGACATAATGAGGCGAAGTAAAGGCTCCGACTTTATAGCCCTGGGACATCAGCAGATCACAGAGATAGGAAACAAAAGATCCCTTGCCATCCGTACCGGCAACATGGATCGTATAGAAACCATTCTGTATATCTCCTTTTAGATGAGCGATCTGTTTAAAGTGTTCATAGGAATAATTCTTTCTTTTTGAACAGATCCAGCTGATTGCCTCATCAATATTACTGAACATCATTAATTTATATTATAGTACAATTACATTATGAAAATTATCGGCAATGATTGGGACGATGTACTGGGAGAAGAGTTTGACAAAGAGTATTATCAGCAGCTCCGCCGTTTTCTTGATGCTGAATATAAAAGCAAAACAATCTATCCCCTGCCGCAGTTTATCTACACTGCCTTAAAACTTACACCATACAAAGATACCAAGGTCGTGATTCTGGGACAGGATCCCTATCATGAGCCCAATCAGGCTCATGGTCTGGCCTTTTCCGTCAATAAAGGCGTTATGGTACCTCCTTCATTGCAGAATATCTATAAAGAGCTTCATGATGATCTGGGCTGTTCTATCCCAAACCATGGTTTTCTGATCAGCTGGGCTAAACAGGGTGTGCTTCTTCTGAATACGGTTCTCACCGTCCAGGCTCATCGGGCTAATTCTCATCGCGGCCAGGGCTGGGAAGAACTCACTGATACGATCATCAGAAAGATAAACGCGAAAGATGAACCGGTTGTGTTCATTCTGTGGGGTTCAAACGCCCGCAGCAAGAAAGCCTTCATCACCAATAAAAAACATCTGATCTTGGAATCAGTTCATCCTTCACCATTAAGCGCCTATAACGGTTTCTTCGGTTCGAGACCTTTTTCAAAAACCAATAATTTCCTGATCGCTAATGGCGAAGATCCGATTGACTGGCAGATCAGATGACTATTGTTCACTGCTGTAATAAGCTGCTAATTCATTCCTGAAATCTTCAACAATATCGCAAAGTTCCTGATAGGAACGCATGCGATTTATTTTTTCTTTATAGGCCGTTGAGTTATACATGCCGCTGAGATAATGAGGAGCGATGCCTCTCATCTCAGCCAGAGCAAGTTTTTCACCTTTGAGATCCTTAAGTTTCTGTGCATGTTTAAGACAATATGACAGTTTATCTTCAAAACTAAGTTCTTTTACTTCTTTGCCCGAAAGATAATCAGCGATCTGTCTGATCAGAAAAGGATTGCCAATGATACCACGGCCGATCATGACCCCGTCACAGCCCGTTTCATCTTTCATCCTGATGAAATCCGCAACACTTCTGACATCGCCATTGCCGAAAACCGGAATGGAAAGATTTTCTTTCAATAATCTGATATAGGACCAGTCGGCCTTGCCGGAATACATCTGTGATCTTGTTCTGGCATGAAGAGCTATGGCACTTACGCCGGCATCCTGAAGTTTTCTGGAAAGCGAAAGACAGTTGATGTGTTCTCTGTCCCAGCCCAAGCGCATTTTTACCGTTACTGGTTTACTGACATTCTCAACGATTCTGTGAACAATTTCTGCACTGCTATCTTCACTTTTCATCATGGCACTGCCCGCTCCGGTCTTGACGACCTTGTTTACCGGACAGCCCATGTTGATATCGATGAAATCACAATCCGTATGCTTGTCAAGAAACTGCGCCGCATAGACCATTGTGCTGATATCAGATCCAAACAGCTGCAAAGACAGCGGATGATTGTCTTTTGAAAATTCCAGCATCTTCATCGTCTTCTCATTGCCATAGTAAATCGCTTTATCCGAAACCATCTCGCCATAAGCCAGTCCTGCTTCAAACTCAAAGCACAGCTGAATAAAGGCATCATTACTGATGCCGGCCATTGGGGCGATGATGATGGGACTTTGTATTTCCTTATTTCCTATCCACATATTCAAGCAGTATTTTCAAATCGTCACTGGAGAAATGATAATCCTTTTCACAGAATTCACAGCGGATATCGGCATCGCCTTCGGCAATAAGTTCCAGGATGTCTTTTTTGGGAAGTGTCAGCAGATTTCTTAAAAATCTTTCCCGTGAACAGTCACAGTGATAATACAGCTGTTTTTCCTCTCTTATCTGCGCCAAAGGGAATAGCGAATAAAGATACTTACTAAGATCTCTATCATCGCTCAGAATCGAAGAAATAGGCCTCAGATCAAGATTTTCCAGGTATCTGATATCCTCTTCTTCGTGTCCTGGCAGCAGTTCTATGATCATAGCACCTGCAGCCTTGATTGAATCATCAGTATCAACCAAAACACCGACCGAAACAATGCTGGGGATCTGTTCCGATACCGAAAAATAGTAGGCAAAATCATCACCTATTTCCCCTGATTGAAGTCTGGTCTGTGAAGTATAATTCTGTTTAAGTTTCAGATTCTTGGTGACTTTCAGATAGCCATCGGTACCAACCGCTTTGCCTACGGCCAGTTTATGAGAATTCGGATAGGTCTCATAAATATGCGGATCGCCACAGAAACCCTTGACCTGACCATTGCCCTTGCCGACACAGAGAATCGTCCCGATCGGTCCCCCGCCGTTAATTGTAACTGTTACGGCTTCTTCTTCCTCTTTCTGCATCAGCCCCAATAAACCGGTAATTGATAAGGTCCTGCCTAGAGCGGCTGCACAGGTCGGCCAGAGATCATGAAACTTGCGGGCTGTTTCAACCACTTCGGTAGAATCAAGAAGATAGATCCGGGCGTGATCGTTTAATGCTGTAGCTATTAACACATTATTTTTCATATTTACTAATTATAAAAGAAAACGACTATTCTGTCGTCTTCTTCGTCTTTCTTTTTACAGGCTTCTTTTCAGCCGGAGCATTCTTTTTGACCTTCTTGCTGGAGATGACTTTCTTCTGAGGCTCAGCATCTTCGGTCTTTTTGGCATCTTTGCCTAAAAGTTCTTCGATCTCTTCCGCTGTTAAAGTCTCTTTTTCTATCAGCGTTTCGGCAATCAGGATAAGATCCTTCTTGTTTTTCGAGATGATATCTTTAGCCGCCTTGTGGCAGCTTTCAATGATCTTTCTTACTTCTGTATCAATCTCATAAGCCACCTGCGAAGAAGCATTGGATGGTGAATTGTAATCACGGCCTAAGAAGACAGAATCATTGCCGGCATTATACTGGATCGGTCCTAAATCGGACATGCCATAAGTGGTAACCATATCCTTGGCAATCCTTGTCGCCTGCTGAATATCGCTGGATGCACCAGTCGTAATATCGTTGAAGAAGATCTCTTCGGCAGAACGGCCGCCCATATACGATGTGATTGTATCAAGCAATTCCCGACGGGAGTTGAGAATTCTTTCTTTTCGCGGGGTGATCAGGTTATAGCCGCCGGCAGATCCGCGCGGTATGATCGTTACTTTCTGAACGATAGCACCATCTGGCAGATTAAGGCCGACGATCGCATGTCCTGCTTCATGATAAGCTACCAGTTTCTTGGTGTACTCATCATAAGTACGTGACTTCTTGGCCGGTCCCATCATGACACGGTCGATCGCTTCATCGATCTGTCTGGTACCTATAACTTCCACGTTTTCTCTGACCGCTAAGATCGCTGCTTCATTGAGCACGTTCTCTAAGTCAGCACCGGAAAAACCAGGAGTACGCTTAGCCAGATTAAGCAGATTGACATCATCTGCGAGCTTCTTATTGCGCGCATGAACTTTTAAGATCGCCTCTCTGCCCTTGAGATCTGGCAAAGATACCGTGATCTGGCGGTCAAAACGTCCAGGTCTGAGTAAAGCCGGATCGAGGACATCCGGACGGTTGGTCGCCGCAATAACGATGACACCGGCATTATCTGCCATACCATCCAGTTCAACAAGCAGCTGGTTTAAGGTCTGTTCTCTTTCATCGTGGCCGCCGCCCAGACCGGCACCACGCTGTCTGCCAACGGCATCGATCTCATCGATAAAGATCATACATGGAGCTGTCTTTTTGGCTTTCGCAAACATATCACGGACACGGCTGGCGCCGACACCGACAAACATTTCAACAAAATCCGAACCGGAAATCGAGTAGAACGGAACATTGGCCTCCCCAGCTACTGCCTTAGCCAATAAAGTTTTACCAGTACCAGGAGGACCGACCATGATGATACCCTTAGGAATTCTTGCACCCATCTTAGAAAAGCGCTTAGGATTCTTCAGGTATTCAATGATCTCCTGCATCTCTTCTTTTTCTTCGTCACAGCCGGCTACATCAGAGAAACGGATCCTGATATTGTCTTCCAGATGTGCACGCGATTTGGAGAAATCGAAGGCCTGTTTATTGGAATTCATGGCACCCATCCGGTTCATGATAAATAAACCAGCGACCACAAATAAGATCAGCGGAATGATTGAAGATAACAATTCAACCAGATAATTTGAGGCATTCGCATCCACAAAGGTGACATTCTTGACATCTTTGAGTTCTTCCAGCAGTTCATCTGAAGCTTTTTCTGTATTCGGAATGATAGCTGAGAACTGACGGTTATTGTTGCCATCGGAATAAACACCCGTGATCGTCAGCGTATTATAGTCTACCGAAACCTTGGCTGACTGAATCTTATCTGAAGACAGCAGTTCATTGAACTGCCTGTAGTTCAAAGCTGTAGAAGTCGTACGCGCCGGACTTGAGAAAGCCATAATAATCAGAAACAGCGATACGAAGATATAAGGCAGGAAGCTCAATAAAGGTCTTCTGTTGTTATCATTATTATTATTTTTATTGCTCATCGTTTATCTGTAACACTCCTCTTTAAGTATGCCGACAAACGGCAGATTCCGATATTTCTGATTGAAATCAAGACCAAAACCGATCACGAACTCATTAGGAATCGTAAATCCGACATATTTAGCCTCTATTTCAACCGTACGTCGAGACGGTTTATCCAGCAAGGAAACAACTTCTACTGAACTTGCGCCTTTGGAATATAAAAGATCTTTGACTTTTAATAAGGTATTACCGGTATCGACAATATCTTCAACGACCAGAACATCTCTGTCCTTGATCGAACGGTCCAGGTCTTTAAGAATTCGCACATCGCCCATTGACTCAGTGCCTGAATAGCTGGAAACAGCCATAAACTCCAGTTCCACATCGATCGTGATGTATTTGATCAGTTCAGCCATAAAAGGTACCGAACCTTTCAGCAGTCCGACTATGATCGGGACTGTATCTTTATAATCACGGGAGATCTCTTCACCCAGTTCCTTGCATCTCTGAGTGATCTCATCCTGCGAAATAAGAACTTCCTTAACATCATCCATCAGCATCTTAAAGTCCTCCGTATATTTCATAATTTTATCACAAATATATTGTGATTATCAGAATAATGATCGCTACTGCAGCCCAATAACGGAACTAAAATAACTTCCCCCTGACTGTTCAATAAAACCGGCCAGATCAGACGGTCTTTATAGGCGATTTTGCGATCGATGAAAAAGCGATTCAGCTTCTTGTGACCATAGCGCATCCTGATCTGATCGTCAGCTTTGACGCTTCTCAGAGTTAATGGAAAATCGGCATCAACAACCGTTACACCTTCTGTTGATCGGCCTTTGAAGTCAAGACAGCAGTATTCATTGCGAACATCTTTAATATCATGCAGGTCACGAATTACGAACTCGTACTCTTTTCTTTCAGGAAAGATATCGATGTAATCATATTCCTTAACTATATAGAGTCCCTCTCCTTGATAAATGCAGCGCTCGCACATGCTCAGCTGTCTTATCATCTCATCAAGAAAAGATTCAGAATGATGTGGAAAATAGCGCGACAGAAAGAGCTTAAGGCCTTTGCAGGAGACAAACTCTTCAACACTTAATCTTGAATCATAGAGCTCATTATAAGCCTGTTTGAAAAGTGTATCATTATCTTGATTTAAATTATCTATTTCCTCGCAGACCCTTCTCTTCTGCTCTGCGGTCATTTGTTCAAGCTGATGATGGCGGATGCAGTTGCGGGTATAATCATCCTGCAGGTTTGATTCATCGATCCCATATGGAACAGCATTTTCCTTGCAATAGACAAGCAGATCATTCTTATCCAGATCCAGCAATGGTCTGATGACTTTGGCGCCGTATATTTCGTTGATCTGTTTCAGACCATAGTAGTCAACGCCAAGTTTCTTCTCTTTCTGCATGAGATATGTTTCCAGAAGATCATCTTTCTGATGAGCGACCAGAACAAAGTCCAGCTTATTGCGGCTGCAGACCTCATGAAAAAAGGCATAGCGGGCTTTCCTGGCCTTAGCCTGAAAATTGCCTCTATTATCATCTTTATAATCGAGCTTATGAAAAACAATATTATATTTATCGCAATAGTCTCTGACGATCTTTTCATCGCGCTCAGCCGTACTTCTTTTATGATAATTGACATGAGCGGCTTCAATATAAAAAGACATCCTGCGGCACATATCCAAAAGGGCCATAGAATCCGGCCCTCCTGATACAGCAACAAGATATCTTGAATCACTGCTTAAATCTTTAAGCGTCAACATCAGTTATTGAAACGGAAGAACATGATGTCTCCGTCTTTAGGCTGATAGTCCTTGCCTTCCAGACGGATCTTGCCAGCCTCTTTGAGCTTGGCTTCTGAACGGTATTCCATCATGTCATCATAGGTATAGACTTCCGCTTTAATGAAGCCTTTTTCAAAATCGGTATGAATAATGCCGGCGCATTGCGGAGCTGTATAGCCAGATTTAAAGGTCCAGCCGCGGCATTCATCCTTTCCGACAGTGAAGAAAGTCTCAAGTCCTAAAGTCTTGTAAGCTTTGATGATCAGTTCATCAAGGCCGCTTCTTTCAATCTCCAGTTCGGCAAGAAATTCCTTCTTTTCTTCCTTAGATAAATCAGAGAGTTCTTCTTCGATCTTAGCTGAAATCGCAACAGCCTGAGAACCTTCCTTTTCCGCAAAGTCTTTTACCTGTCCATAGAACTTATTAGAATCAGGATCATTGATCTCATCCTCTTTGATGTTGCAGACATAGATGACCGGTTTTGCCGTCAGGAAATTGAACTGTTTAAGATATTCAGCTTCTTCCTTGCTGAAAGTCAAGGAGCGGATATTCTGATTGCGGTCTAAAGCATCTTTAACTTTCTTTAACAGATTGTATTCAAAAACCGCTTCCTTTTCCTTGGCGTTCTGAGCTTTCTTTTCTACTTTGGCGATCCGGTTTTCGCAGCTTGCGATATCAGCCATCTGCAGTTCATAATTGATGATCTCAATATCATCGAGTGGATCAATGCGGTCATAGACATGGGTTATGTTAGGATCTTCAAAGCATCTCACAACATGACAGATCGCATCAACTTCACGGATATTGGCTAAAAATTTGTTGCCTAACCCTTCACCAGTTGAAGCACCTTTTACAAGACCAGCGATATCAGTAAACTCGAAAGTAGTAAAGATCGTTCTTTCCGGTTCAAACAGCTCACTGAGATTGATCAGCCTTTCATCTTTGACTTCGACGACACCAACATTGGGTTCGATCGTCGCAAAAGGATAATTGGCAGCTTCCACACGGGAATTGGTTATGGCATTAAACAGCGTCGACTTGCCGACATTAGGCAAACCGACGATACCGGCTCTTAAACTCATACTCTCACCTCGATAATAGTTTAGCACTATTAAATGCTAAAATATAGCTATGAAACTGCACAGAGCCAGACTGGAAGAAAGCGGTGAACTCTCAGCTTTTGCCTCAGCCATTTTCATCGAATATTACACCAGGATCAATGGTGCCGCATCAGCAACTTACATGGCTGAAAAGTTCCTGAGCGAAAAAAGCATTGCACAACTGATGAGTGATGGTGCCATTTTTACGATCCTTTGTGATGATGATGGCAATTACATCGGTTTCAGCGAATATATCGAAGAAAATGATGGTTCGCTGTTTCTTTCCAAGCTGTATGTGACAAGCACTGAACGCGGCAAGGGTTATGGCCGCATTCTGTTTGATGATTGCCTGGCTTATGCCAAAGAAAGAAATTTAAAACGCATATATCTGACTGTCAATAAGCACAATACCCCTTCATATGAAATGTACCTGCATCTTGGTTTTAAAGTGATCGATGCCGTCGTTACGGATATCGGCGGAGGTTTTGTGATGGATGACTATATTATGGAATACAGACTCAGATGAACAATAAAGATAAAAACAGACTGAAAATTCTGATAGCCGCGATCCTGATTATAATTGCAGGCTTTTCTTTTTATATCGGCTATAAGATCGTCTTGCTGATAAAACAGCCCGAAGTTTTCAGAACATGGATCGAATCCTTTGGCATCTATGCCCCTTTGATCTATGTACTGATCACGATCTTGCAGATAATGATCCCTTTGATTCCCGGTGAACCGATGGAGATCGTTGCCGGCTATGCCTTTGATTCTGTTAAAGGCACGATCCTTTGCCTGCTGGCCGAAAGCATCGGCAGCATTATCGTACTGCTGATCGTCAGGAAATTCGGAAGGAAGATCGTCGAACTGTTTTTTGAAAAAAAGAAGATCGAAGATCTGAAGTTCCTCAATTCTGATGAAAATGGAGTTATCCTGTTTGCGATGGCCTTTATCATGCCGGGTACGCCAAAAGATCTGTTATGTTACTACGGCGGACTGACTGATATCGATATCAGAAAACTGATGCTGATTACGACATTAGGCAGGATACCAAGCATTATCACTTCTACCCTGGCTGGCAGCAGTCTGGGTGATCAGCAATACATAAAGGCTATTTCTTTCCTGCTGATAGCCGCTGCTCTTTCACTGTTAGGCATGCTGCTATATAAAAATATCCATGATCGAAACAGCAGTAAAAAATAGAGCAAGCTCCTTTTGGGAGCTTACTCTATCTACTTATTATTGGAAGATTGTTTAATGAAAAAATTATTACAATATATTTATATCATTACTTTGTGAAATAATTGTGAAAGTCAGAAAAATTTCAGCATCAGCATTCTGTCCTTGCCGTTGATATCCTTATAGACTCGGATATCAACATCATCAAAATACTCTCTGGCCAGTTTCGAAAGGTTTTCTTTCTGGTCATAGCCCATCTCAAAAAAAGCCAGGGCTTTATCATTCAGAATCTTTGCTGCGTTTTCGAATATCTCGCGATAGAACTTAAGGCCATCTTCACCGCCAAATAAAGCAACATGCGGCTCATAATCATAAACTGAGGCTTCAACCTTTTCTACGGAACGGATATAAGGCGGATTAGAGACGAGAATATCAAACTTGAGTCCTTCTTCAATATATGGTTCCAGCATCGAACCCTCAAGGAAAGTAATTTCGCATTGATTATTGCTGGCATTTGCCTTTGCGACATTCAAGGCTACAGCTGATATATCTGAAGCATAGACATCAAGATTATCTTCTTCTTTTTTCAACGCTATAGCGATTGCCCCCGAACCGGTTCCGATATCACAGACCTTAATCTTTTCACCTTTGAAGTACTCATCATACTGCGATAAGATCAGACCGACCAGTTCCTCGGTTTCAGGACGCGGAATCAGAACATCAGGATTGACGATAAAGCGATAGCCATAAAAATAAGAATAGCCCAAAACATAATTTAAAGGCTCCCCGTCAAGCAGTCTGATGATCCCCTTTTCAAACTTTTCATACAATTCTTTATCTACTTGATTATCGATCTCAAGATAAAGATTGATCCCAAACTCATTGCACAGTTCAAAAATAAAAGCCTTCACCAGTTCCGGTGGAAGACCTTTTTCTTTGAATTTCAAGCGATATTCGTGAATAAGCTGATTATAAGTGCTCATTTAACAGTTTTTCTTTATCATCGTTTGCCAGCAAGGCGTTGACAATATCATCAAGCTTGCCTTCCATGATGCGGTCTAGCTGATTGATAGTCAGACCGATGCGATGATCTGATACACGGTTCTGCGGATAGTTATAAGTACGGATCTTTTCGGAACGATCACCTGTACCGATCTTGGAACGTCTGATCGCACCTTCGGCCGCTTCTTTTTCAGCTTTATAGTGTTCATAGACACGTGCTCTGATGATTCTCAAAGCTGTTTCCTTATTGGCGATCTGGTTACGGCCATCCTGACAGTTTACGGTAATGCCGGTAGGCTTATGAACGATTCTGACCGCTGAGTCAGTCTTATTGATATGCTGACCACCGGCACCGGAAGCACGATGCGTCTCGATTTCAAGATCTGAATCAGGAATTTCAATATCTTCATCTTCAACATCCGGGAAGACGATCACTGTGGCAGTAGAGGTGTGCACACGTCCCTGTGTTTCGGTCTTCGGGACACGCTGAACACGATGGGCACCGGACTCAAATTTGAAATGACGGTAGGCATCAAGTCCTTTGACCGCGAAAGAAATCAGCGCAAAGCCGCCGGCTTCACCTTCTGAAGATTCCATCACTTCTACCTTATAGCCTAAAGAATCGGCATAGTAGGAATACATTCTGAACAAGTCACCCGCAAAGATGTTGCCTTCATCACCGCCGGCCGCACCTCTGATCTCCACCAGACAGTCATAGCTGTCTTCCGGATCTCTTGGCAAAAGCAATTCTTCGATGTGTTTATCGAGAGCTTCCAGTTTTTCCTTTGCTTCAGAAATCTCCAGCTCAGCCATTTCCTTGATCTCCGGATCATCATCCTTAAGCATCTCTTCGCCATCTTCGACGATTTGAGTGTACTTCTTGTAATTCTGATAGGCATCATAAGAAGCTTTCAGCTTAGCCTGTTCTTTGGAAAGTTTTGTATATTTCTTAACATCGGAAACGACTTCATCCTGCATCAAAAGATCAGTAATCTCGTTATAGCGTTTTTCGATTTCCTGCAGTTTTATTATCTTGGCATCCATAGTTGCTTATCCTAACTTTACCTGAGGTTTATCAGGTACTTCATGACAGTGACGGCATCTGGCTTCATAACTCTCTGAGGCACCGACCAGAATGATCGGATCATTATAAGAAGCCGGCTTGCCGTTGATGATACGCTGCGTTCTCGTTGCAGGGGCACCACATTTATTGCAGACAGCTGCCAGTTTCGTAACAAACTCAGCTTCTGTGATCAGCAAAGGCATCGGTCCGAATGGCTCGCCTTTGAAATTGGTATCAAGACCAGCCGCCATAACGCGGATCCCTCTGTCAGCTAATTCATTGCACACAGCACAGATATTATCGTCAAAAAACTGAGCTTCATCGATCGCAACGACCTGGGTTGTCGGTTTTACCATTTCAAGTATTTCAATCGCATCAGAAATGACAAAAGATTCTACCGAAGAACCGGCATGTGATACAACTCTGGTATTGGAATAGCGATTATCGATCTTCGGTTTGAAGACCATGATCTCTTTCTTGGCAAACTCCAGAACTTTGATGCGGCGGATAAGCTCTTCAGTCTTTCCCGCAAACATACAGCCGCTGATCGTTTCGATCCAGCCATCACGATAACTCTGATACATTTCTAATCACCTCAACTACTTAATTATAACGAAAAAAATAGAGGAATAATCCTCTATTTGTTCAGACCATACTTCTTATTGAATTTTTCAATTCTGCCTGCCGAAGCTGCGAATCTCTGTCTGCCCGTATAGAACGGATGACAGTTTGAGCAAGTATCGACCTTGATTCCATCTTTTTTGGTAGAACCAGTTTCGAAGGTTGTTCCGCAACCTGCACAGGTAACAGTAACTCTGTAATAATCTGGATGAATACCTTTTTTCATCTTTACTCTCCCTTCCGCCTTGAGTATCATGTCAACCCAAAGTAAGTTTTCATGCTTGTATATTTTAACATAAGCGATCTCTAAAGGCAACAGAAATTTTATTCAATATCAGCACCGATTGCCTTAAGCTTATCAACGATCGAATCATAGCCGCGATAGATGTGATAAGCATTATGGATACAGGTCTCACCCTGTGCCATCAGACCGGCGATAACTAGTGATGCGCCGCAGCGCAGATCAGTCGCAAAGATATCAGTTCCCGTAAGCGGCGTTGGACCATGGATCAAAGATTCACCCGTCTTAGTCTCGATATTGGCACCTAAGGCATTGAGCTCCTTGCAATGTTTAAAACGTTCCGTATAGATCGTTTCCTCAATATGGGAATCGCCTGAAGCTTTCGTCATTAAGGCTGTTAAGGGCTGCTGCAGATCGGTCGCAAAACCCGGGAATGGCTGCGTAATGATATCAACAGCTTTAAGGTCAATCGATTCATAAACGCGGACATAGTCTGAGCCCTGCTCAAGTCTGACACCCATTTCTTCAAGTTTTGAAGTTAAGGCCTCAATATGCTGAGGAATGACGTTGGAAACAGTGACATCCTGACCACAGGCGGCAGCAGCAATGATATAGGTTCCTGCCTCTATGCGATCAGGGATTATATCGTGGATACAGCCTTTGAGTCTGGAAACACCGTTGATCGTGATCTCGGAAGTACCGGCACCTCTGATCTGAGCACCCATCTTGTTCAGCATCGATGACAGGTCGATGATCTCCGGTTCCTTAGCGGCATTTTCGATCGTCGTACGGCCTCTGGCAAAACAGGCTGCCAGCATAATATTGATCGTCGCGCCGACTGAAGCAAAATCAAGATAGATATCATCGCCTTCAAGTTCTTCCGCGTCGATGTCGATGATATTGCCGTCCTGTCTGATCTTGGCACCCAAGGCTTCAAAACCCTTGAGATGCAGATCGATCGGCCGCGGTCCGAGATTGCAGCCGCCAGGAGAATACATTCTGACATGTTTGAATCTGCCTAAAAGAGCCCCCATAAAGTAATATGAAGCTCTCAATTTCATGACGTCTTCATCCAGCAGATCAACATTGCGGATATCTGTAGGGTCGATCGTCAGTTCATCATCTTTGGCACTGACAGAGATATTCAGCTTATTGAGCAGTTTGATCAGGATCTCAACATCCTTGATCTCCGGAACATCATACAGTTTGACTATCTCGCTGGCCAGCACGACCGAAGGCAATATGGCAACGACAGAGTTCTTGCACGAAGAAACACGTACTTCGCCATTGAGCTTATGGCCGCCTCTTATTCTGATCATTTCATCCATAATTCTTATCCAATAAAGCAGGTCTTAAACCTGCTTTTTTCATTACTGTACCTGTTTAGCCCAGGTCTCTTCAGCTGTACCCAGACAGAAGTAGACATTGTCAGCGAGCTTAGCCCACTTGATTCCGGCAACATCCTTATCATCAACTACTTCGATGACATTGTACTTTTCTCCGGTCAGACACTGCTCAGCACCGTTGAAAGTTGTCTTATCTGCATCGGAAGTCGGTTCATTACGGAAATACATTCCGCCATCCACGATCTCATAGATCAGTGAACCTGTACCCTTGTTGTTGGCATTCTTGAGCTCTTCGATCTGTTTGGTCAGATTGTTGATCGTATCGTCTTTTTCCTGCAGCTGACGCTTGTAGTTTTCTTCGTTGGCCTGAAGCTGCAGATATTCCGTCTTGGTCTTGACCAGGGACTGATGCTGCTTCAATGCATAGAACAGCGAACCGGCACAGGCTGCCAGCAGTAAAGCGATAACGATCAGGCAGATGATTAAAGGCGTATTGCCTTTTCTTTTCTTCTTCGGTCTTAAATCGTCGAAATCATCATCTTCTTCATCTTCTTCGTCTTCCGCAGTCTCGGCATCATCGTAGAGTTCATCATCACTCATTTTGAAGATAGACATATCAACACTGGTACTTGAATCAGTGATCGTCTTATCTTCAATAAAATCAGGGATGTCCAGAGTCTCGTCTGTATCATCAAATCTTCTTCTCTTCATAAATTCACCTCACATTTATTAATCTAAGCTTTTAACTTTTAAAACTTTATAGCCTTCATATTCGCCATTGAGCAATGCGCCCTGATTGGCGACTTCATAGATCGTCGAAACGATCTTGCCATCACTGTTGACGTACTGTTTAAACACATCAACGATCAGTTTATTTTCATCAGCATTTATCATATAACCGTGATTCAAGGCAATTTCAACAAACTGCCGCAGATTCTCTACATTGCTGAAGACCAGACGATGCAGAATGATAACTTCAATATCAAGCGGATAATCATTGCTGATCGACTTCTTCATATTATAGACAGATTTGATGAAAGAAGTGGACAGATATGGATAATTATCATGGATCTTATCAAATACCCGTTTGAATTCCTCTTCTTCTTCTGTCTTCTTCTGATCTTCTTCGATCATCTTGCTGTGAAGTTCACTGATCAGGTCGCTGACATAAACATCTTCTTCCTTGACAGGCGGATCTGCCGGTTTTTCTTCCTCGTGGCTGATGACCAGCGGTTCATTCTTGATGTGGCTGTAATAAGCCTCATCACTTTTCTGAATCTCTTTGATCAGTTTGAGAATATCATTGCGATCGATTGGCGCTGTGCCATCCTGATCATTTTTCTTTTCTTCTTCGTTATCAATAACTTCATTGAAAATCGAATCAAGCACGTCATGTACATCTTCCTGCTGTGTGGCTTCCGTATACTGATCTTCACTGGTCTTTAAGACATTTTCCGCAATCTGTTTGAACAATTCATCATCTTCCTTGCTCATTTCAAAAACGGTTTCCGGTTCTTCAGCCGGCTGTATTTTTTCAGGTGCAGGTTCAGGTTTTTCTTCTTCCTTCTGAATTTGCTTATCAGGATTATAAAGACCAAGCGGTTTTTCAGCTGAATCCGATCTCTTTACTTCACTTTCTCTATGCTGGTGATAGAGACCTAAATATTTTTCTTCTTCTGAATGAGAATTCGTATTCTCATGTTCAGCATTTTCAGGTCTGTATAAACCAAGGTATGACGGTTTTTCGTTCTTATAATTCATTTCTCTTTTGGTAATAGGATGGAAGTGTCTCATAACAGGTGTATTTTTTGCGGCAGCTTTTTCTTGTTCGATTTTAGCCTCATAATCCGCATCATCTATGCGATATAAGCCAATATAATGTT
>JAEEGL010751136.1_pt1 | contig 18517 bp, 15 predicted proteins | sample 9134231 | NCBI WGS metagenome assembly JAEEGL01 (sample SAMN16246548, study PRJNA631951) | gut metagenome | biome: gut microbiome; feature: rumen; material: fiber-attached | host: Bos | place: Iran: Karaj | collected 2018-10 | reverse complement strand
TATATCTCTAGTTGGATAAATCTTATCTAAATGAAGTTCTAATGTATCTTCGATAGTTATTATTTTTTCATCTTCTTTAATATGACTTGCTAAGTACTTAATTAACTCTGTTTTACCTGAACCAGTTTCTCCACTAACAAGTATATTGCAGTGTCCAGTTACACAAGTAATTAGGAAGTCATGAAGATTTACAGATACATAATCTTCTTCAATTAGTTTTTCTTTATTAAGTCTTATTTTTGCAGGAGTTTTTCTTATTAAAACTGCAATTCCATTAGTAGCAATAGACTCATGTACAAAATTAAGACGTAACTCAGCACTTTCAGCATCTAATAATGGATGAGCCATATTAAATGTTTTGCCCATTACATTTGAACATTGAAATGCTAATTTTTCCATTACATCGTTATTAAGACCTTCAATATGATAAGGTTTAACACCTTGAGTAAGTGTCTTAATCCATAACTGACCACCATTTGAATATGAAATATCAGTTACATCATCATCTTGTAATAATGGAATTAATAGACCAAAATCAATTTGTGAGAAAACAACATCATCCATTACGATACCCTTTCTATTCTTTTTTTATTCTTTTATTATTCAGCGTCTTGTGGAACTTCTCTTGCTTGAGCTTTAATATAATCTCTTAAACTTACATTACTTATTGATGTAGATGGATTATAATTTGCGCCTCTTGGAACAGGCACTAATTGATTATTTCTAATCATTGTTGCTTGTCTTAATAATAAGTGTAATTCCTCAGGTACTGCGAATATTAAGGCTGAAGCACTTCTTTGTTCATCACTCTTTTTAAATATATGTTTTCCAGAACTATCTTTAACAGCAAGTACTTCAATACCTTCGATTAATTTTTCATAACTTAGTTTTCCATTAATCCATGCATAATAATATAAATCTATTTTATCTCCTGGGAAAATTGAATTACCATAAGTAGTATCATCAGTTACAGGAAATGAGAATATTGTATAGTCATTATTAATTTTTGACCACGCTGAATCTGGCATTTTATCCCAAGTTACAACTTCAGGACTATAGAACAAACTGCCAGCGGGAATATATGTATTATAATTAACATATTTACCAATTAATTGTTTTTTATCAGTTATAACTGTTTCTGTTACCATTGATGAAGCAACTTTAACAGTTCCAACCATATCTTCAGTTATTTCGCTTCTAGCAGGAATTTTAACTTTTGCATATGGTACTGAAACAGCTTTTATTTCTCTATCTACTCTATATGTATAAGCAAATGCTATAATTGCCACACATACAACCATTGCTATAAAAGTTACAACAGCTTTATTTCCAAATAATCTTTTAAGCATTATTCGTCGCCTCCTTCAGAAGTAGTATTGTCAATGATTACAATTTTGTTATCATCATTATCACCAATACTAATAGTGCTTTCTTTAATTAAATTTTCAATATATGCACTAGATATTCTTGTTGGCTTAGGATTTTTAGAATACTCAGCATTTCTTGGAACTGGGAATATATCACCAAGCGCAAGTTTAGGTGCTGTAGCCTTCTTCAATAATTTATGAAGATCTTCAGGAACAGAGAATATCAAATACGCAGGAGTAGCAGAAGAATTTGTTTTCTCAAATACACTGTTGAAATCATTGTCAGTTACTGCTAAAACTTTAATACTTTCAATAAACTTACCTACTAAAATCTTTTTATCTTTATCATGTCCTGAATAATACAAATCAATATAGTTACCTTCAAATATTGAATTGCCATAAGTGGTATTCATATCCACTTTTAATGCTACGATTGCATTTCCTTCAGGAATGTCCTCATATATACTTGATGGTAGTTCATCCCAGGTAAGTAATGTTTCTTTATAAAACAAACTATCTTTTGGTACTTGAACTTTATTGCTAACATACATACCGACAATTTGTCTTCTATTTGTAATAACATTTGGAGTTATTACACTTCCTGGTACCTTTCTAGTCCCAACCATTTCCTCAGTTATTAATGTTCTTGGTGCAAGATCAGTAAGTGCAAAAGGAATTGATTGAGGTTCTGTTGCCTTCTTAATTCTGTAATTATAGGCAAAGTAAATTATTGCAACAGATACAACTATTGCAAAAATAGTAACAGTATTTTTGTTTTTAAAAAAACGTTTAATTCCATATAAAATATTATTCATTCTTTTTCCCACCATCCTATTATATCTATACTAATTAAGTATATCACAAACAATCTCAATAATTCAACCATTATAAAGAAAAAAGTTTAGATATTTTCTAAACTTTTATTCACTTTTTGTACCATAAATGGTTTCTAATATACCACTTAGAGTTGTATCTAAATTAACATCGAATGACTCAGAACCAATTTCTGTAACATTTGCTGCCGTCCTAATTCTTACAGTAGCCTTAGGAGGAGTTTCATGAATGTCATAGAAATTAATTTGATATGTTTTATTATTAGTAACACTAGCTGCAAATCTTCTTAAGAAAACTTCAACAAATTTTTCCCTAGACATTACTATTTTACCAGTAGTTCTATAAGCACCATAATCAACTGCATCTATCATAGATGATTCAAGTATTTCTCTTTCTAAATAATAATTTTCTTCAGTAGTAGTAGTCATTCTTTGAATAAATAATAATACTATAACAATTACTACTCCAAATGCTACAACTGCATATGCCCAAAATGCTTGTTTCATTAATATGCACCTGCCTTATTTCCACTTATCTCTACTCCGTCATATTTTCTAAGTTCTCCATGTAGGAATGTACTTCTACATTCAGTAAATGTTGAAAGTCCAGATTCATCCTTAGTAATTTTACAATCTTCAAGTGTCTGATTTTGATACCCACCAACATCTACTTGATTTTTATTATATTCTTTTATTTCCTTAATTGCTGTTGGAGTAAGAACATAACTATATTCTAAATATTCGGAATTAGTAAATATATCATTTGCAGTCTTCTTAATTTCTTCAACATCATCTGTTGTCCAGTTAATAATAGAAGTTCTATTATCAAGACCATTTGGAAATGGATTATCCAAATCTATAAATCTTGCAACAAATCCGTATTGTTTTTTATTTGTTGAAGTCCACTCTATTTGATTATCACTTATAATAGGTATTCCATTAACTATATTATACTTATTATCTTCACAATTACTTAAATCAGTATTACCTTTAGAATTAGTTGTCTTACAATCGTAAGCAGTAGTTCTATTATATACCTTAATTAAACAACTTGATGTTGTTGAGTAACCTTTAAGCTTTTTATTTGATAACTCAGTAAAGTAGAATTGAATTGGGTATCCACTTATACTGGTTTTTGTATTGCCAGATATTGGATAAGAGTAATCAGCAAGCGGTGTACTAACGTCCTCTCCACTACTGCTAGTAGAAACATTACCAGTATACGCATTTACATAATATTTTTTATCATTATAATAATCATGCTCTATATTATAAATCATAGTTGCATAAGTATTATCTGGTATCTCAATAGTTGTTTCGCTACAACTACTTGAACAATTATAATATTTTAACTTAATTGTGTGATTAGTCATATTAGGTTCAGCAAAATTAGAACCACTTTCATATTTATAGCAATCACTACCATGACAGTAGTACTTATTATTATTTAATTTATGCCTTTCCACCGCTAGTGTCTGCTTTTCACCATATTTCTTTTCTCCATCACCACTCTTATATTCAACTGCGACTTTCGCAGCATTGCATGAATCGTCTTTACATTTGACTAGTTCATCTACTTTATTATCTATCTCAGTAACTAAACTAGTGTCAGAATACATGTTGCACTTCTTAAGTGCATCAATCCAAGCAGTTATATCTCTTTTTACGCTTGCTCTATATTCATTACTATAATTATCTCTATGATCTTGGTAAGCATCCTTTAATAATGATAATTTTCTATCATATTCACTTTTCCAATAATCATAGTGTATTTGTGCAGTAATTTGTTTCTTTTGAATAATAGCATTTGTTAATTTTTTATTGGATTTAGTATCAATTCCACGTTTTGCTAAATCCTTTGACAAATCATAACTAAATTGCATTCCAGAATAAACTGAAACAACTCCAGGCGTATATAACTCATTGTCTTCTCTTTCATATAGTGTGCATACTTGTGGATCTACGCTATACTCAGAAGTCACATCGTAATCAACGACTGATTTAGGATCACACGCATTAACTATACAATCCATTGAAGCATCAGAAACAGTAGTTTTCGGATTACAAACTGCATCTGTTTCATAAGATGTTGTTGAACTTAAATCAGTACATGTACTAGGCGAACATCCACAATCTATTTCTCTTTCTATTCTACCTTGTTTTCTGCCTGTGCCTTCTTGATAGCATTCAGTTATTTTGGTACTCATAGACATCATAACTTGATAATTTTGTGGATTTGGTCCTGCATATGTATAGAATTTGATTTCGCCTTGATTCTGATACCAATTTTTAAATACAAGAACAACTTTTACATATGAACCGCCCTGCAAGCATACGCTCATAATTCCTTTAGGTATGAATCTACACGTATTTTTTACACAAAGGTCCTTTTCAATTTTCAATTTGTCAGTTACATCTACCATTTTGCCATTAACATACATATAAGCATGTGGCTCTATAATGCATTTTGGATTATTGAAATCATCACACTCTTGATCTATTTTTCTAATATCTCCCTCATCCCAAGTAATTTGAATGTCACGAGAGTCATCAATTATCTGGACAATAGGCTCACTTTTATTAAAATTCAATCCTCCAAGATAATCTTCTTTTTTAACTGTTTCGGTATTATGAAAAAGCTCAATAGCTTGGTCAATTACACATCTAGGTGGTGTATCGCCATATTTACTTTCAGCACAGCCTATTCTACCTTCTACCTTGTCTTTTGTTATTGCAGCATTTGATGTATCATATGTTTTGCCATTTTTAATTAAACTTGCAGTTTTCTCATAAAAGGATTCTTTAGGAATCCAACCAAGAATTGCCTCTTCGGCACCACCAATGCCAAGCCCTGGTCCATCTGTTCCTTTTCCATAAGCTGCCATCCAGAGTCTTAAAGCAAGTATTAATGACGCAGGCGTATATTTATCACTTTTAAATGTCGTAAATTTCAAAGTCGTCGTATCTATGTTATATGCCTGATACATTATATGTGCAAGGCCACAATATACTGCTCTTTCATCTTTATTTGTTTCGCTATTATATTTAGTAAACTGATCTTGGCACTTTGATATATCAAAAGAAGTATTTAATACATATGGAAGTCCATCTTTTCCAGGGCCATGAGCACCGGGCTGAACACAATAAACATCATCTTTATCATATTCTGTACCTGAAATATCCATTTCATAATAAAATGCATAAATGTTTCTTTCCCCATCTATCCATTGATCAGTAGGAACTAGTTTATTTTTAGAACATTGAACTCTATATTTACAATTTCTCTCACTAGTTGTAGAACAACTTCCGCCTAAAGATGTCCCAGGGCTACATACGGCACTACAAGTATTCTTATCCTCAGTGCAGCCTAATTCTCCAGCTATAAGGGTCATACCATTTGATTTTGTAATACCACAGGTGCATGTTCCACTTACACCAGTTACTTCATCTTTACAATCAACTTCAGTAACATCACAGGTGGGCTTATTACACGCTGGAGACCCTTTACACCCACCTTCTTTTGGGTCATCAGTTCTACAACAGGCCGGTTCTGACCAATTTAAAAATTCGTCAGCAGCATCATTAGCATCACTTCGACTATCGTATTTTTCATCTAAAGTTTCTGGCTCGCTATTATATTTTTGATAGTGATTATATACAGCCCCCATTATTTCTTTCTTTTCATTCCACTTTATAGTATAATCACCAGCTGCATCACCATTAGTACACTTAACATCTCCATACGTTATATCTTTATCCATATCAAATGTAATGTTCTTTAATTCATCATAAGATACAGCACTTGTATGATCTAAATTATACAAAAATAATAGACTTATTGATACAATAATTAAAAATACCTTCTTGCTTCTCATTGATTTCTCACCTTCTTTTTATATTGCTTCATCTTGGCTACATAATACACCGAAATAATCAATATTGGAATTAATATAAATAATCCATATCTCAAAGCATAATATTTAATTTTTTCAAAAGTTGTCATATTGCTTATTTTTTTCTCATTTTCAGTTTTACTAGTAATTTCTTTAAATTCTTCCAATGAGACTTTAGTTGTATCTTTCATCATAGAACAAATATCTTCAGTTTTATTTAATGCACAATATTCAAACAAACTATAATCATTAAATCGTGGCACAGTTATTTTAGTTGTTTTTAAAAGTTCATTTGAGCAAGTAGAACCATCTGCTCCATAGACCTTAATAGTATATTCTTTAGGCTGATAGTGAATATAGGAACCTATTACATATGTTTTTTGTGTTTCATTATATTTTGCCACTTGTTCTTCACTATCTAATGAATTAGTCACTTTTATTTTTATCCAATCTGAGTAAGGACTAAACACCAAAAAATATGCGTATCCTGTTTCAACTTCTGTAACATGCCCACTTTCAGATATAATTTTAGATGCTGTATCTTCAGTATAAACCACTTTGAATTTTTCAGCTACATCATTTATAAAATCAATATCGCATGTTGCTTTTACCTTAGTAAATGATAATAAAAAAACTAATGTCATAGCAATAATTATTTTCTTTTTCATATTTACCCTACTTTCCACTCTAATTATAGCATAATAAAAAATAAAAGTACATAAAAACATGAAATTAAATTCCATGTTTTAGTTTTCTAAATTTAAGTTTAAAAATTGTTATAGTAACTGCGCTTGTAATAACCAACAATATTATTGGAATACCATAGCCAATCATAAAGTCTTTCATATTATCAAGAATAGTTGGTTCTTCTTCAACTACTGCTTCTTTTTCGGGCTCAACATATGCATTTTCATAATTTTTTATAGCTGTTTTTAATAAACTTTCTGTTACCGGATAAGATAAATATTCATATTTGCAGATATTTAATATATCTCTATACTGTTTACATCTTTCATCATCATAAAAGCTATTGTAATAGTTTGTTTGAATGTTTATAGTTCTAAGTACATCAGTGCAATTATCTGATGGCGAGTGTACTTTAATTTTTACACTTTCACCAGCCGAAATATTATTAATAGTTATTTCATTTTTAGAATTCTTATTATACATTTTAGAATTGTATGTAACATATATATCTTTATAAACATTAAATAATGTTATAGTGTATTTATTAGTTTCTTTATTTAACTTAACCTCATACTTAATATTAGAAGAAAGAACATCATATTCATTATGTTTTGCATAATCACAAGTATCTGCTTTAATTAATACCGGCATTAATAATAATAAAAACAATATTACTTTTTTCATTCTTCCTCCTTTAATAATACTGCATGTACTACAAGTCTTCTGTTTCCACCACCAGCACATGTTGATAGTGTTAGGATTTTATCTCCATATTTAACTTCATCATCTGTCTTAAATGAACTTCTATCTCTTATCATCTTAACAAACTCATCAAACTCTTTTGAATCATCAAAATTAGTAACTAAATAATCAGTAGTATAATCAACTTTATAACCTGCAAATATTTTAAATCTCATTTTTCCATTAACAGTATCTAAAGTATAAGTCATATTTTCTTTATTATTTCTCCATTTAGAATTAAGAACATTTTTTAATGTTCCAAACATAATACCGTAACCACTAGAATAATGGCCATATATTATTGTATTATCATCGAAATCCTTTGGATTATTTCTATAATCCATAAATATCCATCCAACAGATTTCTTTTGTTTAAAGAAATCATGTTTTAAATAATAACTATTATCAGAATGTTGTACTACTGGATAAGATATTTCAGTATTATTAATAACTAAATAACCAACAGTTTCATTATTTACTTTTTTAAGATTAGCAAGTACATTTTCAAAAGTATATTTCTTTTTCATAGAATCTACTATTTCTTGTCTAGTTTTTGTTTTCTTAGCAGGTTCCTTATTATCCTCTACTTCAAAATCATTAAATATTTCATCTTCTAAAGCGTCATTGTTTTCTTCTAATTGTTCTAATTCCTTATTATCCTCTGCAGCATATGAACTATTAATTATATCAGCATTCAATTTTTCTATATTAATTTTATCTATATATTCATATGATTTAATTATTACAAGTGAAACAATACTTATATAAATGCATAAGCTTGTTATTAACTTTAAGTTATTAAATGTTAATTGTTTAAATAAATTATTCTTTAAGAATGAATTAGAATAAATTATTCTAAATTCGCAAGTATATTCTTTCCTACACTTTTTATTTAAATCTTTTAGCCAAGCAAAATTACTTGATATGAAATTATCATTATCATTACTTTGATGAAGAAAAACTAATATATTTCTTGCTTCATCATTTTTAACAAGTTCAATTATAGAAGATATTAATTCTTTTGAAAAAACATAAATATTAATTGTTTTTAAATTAAAGTTTATCCTTAAAAATTCTTTTATATCATCTATAAGTCCTGGATATATTTCTTTAATATCAAGAACTTTTCTATAATATAATGTTTCATAATCAAGAGAATCTTGCTGCAACATAAATCTATCAGACACTTTATTATAATTATATAAATTAACTACTATATTCTTTTCATTAAATTTCTTAACAGTAAAAGATGGCATATAATAACAATCTATTTGCTTTAAAGTATCAACTTTTAAAAACAATTCATAATCATCTAAAGATAACGTTGATGCAAAATCTAACTTTAAGAATTGTATTCTTAAAAGATTCATTATTCTCGCAACATATTTAAATGTTACTAGTTTTCTAACTGTTACACTATCGTAGTATCCGTTATTTTTTTTAAGTACATTAACTATATTATCTATATTCTTTTTAAAATATTTTAATGTATAGTAAAGAGTGTTATTTATAATAACATTTTTATTTGCTAGCTTTTTATCGCCATCACTTATCTCCTTAAAATCATAGATAAGTGTAGAGCCATTAATTGTTAATACAATATACTCTTTCATACACTCTCCCATATTATTACATTAATATAATATCACATATTAAAAAGAAAAAACAATTTATTATTTCTTTTAATGTAAAGAAAAAGAAACTATTTTTCGTTTCTTTCTAATATCTCCTTTAATTTTCCATTAATTAATTCACTATCGACTTTATATGATCCCTTAGAAATTCCACCTTCAATTAATATTATTGATGGTTCTTCATATATTTCCACATTAGTAAATTTATTCTTTAATATTTCAATATATCTTTCATTTTCTAAATAATCATTAACATTCCAATAAATAAGTTTATCAACTAAATTATGTCTTTCTATTTCTCTATATAATTTCTTTTCCAAAGAATAATTTGAATGAGATGTAGATCCAATATATAAAATGTTATCAGTTGCTTCAGTTAATATAAAATCAAAATCAGATGCGGTTATTTCATTAACTTTTTTATATGCAAAATAACTACCACTTTGTTTATATGCCTGATAATTCAAATAAAATGCTCTAAAATAAAGCGTAAAAATAATTGTAATAACTGATACAGCTAAAACAACAAAATAATTTTTAGCAGGTATTACCCTATCAACTGTTTCAACTTTTTTCATTGTGCCTCCACTCTAATTCAATATTATTTTATCATAATAATTATTTTTTATCTATAGAAATTTCTTACTTATTATTATATAATTCATGTAGAGGTAACAATATGCATGAAATATTTAATAAAGAATTAGGATATATAAAAGATGAAAATATTAAAGAAAGTTTAGTAACTATATTAGATTTACTACCTAAATACTTTTATGAAATTCCTGCCAGTAGCACTGGAAAATATCATCCAGAGTTTACTCTTGGAAATGGTGGGCTTGTAAGACATACTAAAGCTGCGGTTAGAATAGCTGTTGAACTATTAAATGATAATTCTCTTAATAATTTTACTCAGCATGAAAAAGATTTAATTATTTTTGCAATAACTATTCATGATGGACTTAAATGTGGTTTAGAAAAAAATGAATACACTTGTTTTGATCACCCACTTTTAATAAGTAAATTTGTTAAAGATAATAAAGATAAATTGACACTTAATGATGAAGACATTCAATATATTTGTGACTCAGTTGAAACTCATATGGGACCATGGACAACTGATTATAATGGAAATGAAGTATTAACTCCTCCAACTAGTAAACATCAAAGATTTGTTCATATGTGTGATTATCTTGCTAGTAGAAAGTTTTTAAATATTAAGTTTGTTAATGATGATATAGTAGATTAAAGGATGCTTAAATTAAGCATCCTTATTTTTTATTTCCTTAAACATTTCATTATCTTTAAATATTTCATTGGCATGATTAAGTGATATGAATACATTCAAATAATTATTTAATACTTTTTTATCTTCTATTTTACTTTTAATTTTATTCTTTATCTTTTCATTCATAGCTATTACCCACTCCTCTACTGCTTTCTATAATTCTTAAATTTTTATTTTTAGCAGTTTCTAATACATCAGGTGTAACCATATCAACAATCATATAATTAGGTTCCATCTTTTTATATCTACTATCTTTATTTACTTTAATTAATGTTTGTCCATTAGAAGTAGTAAAACGTATTTTACTATCATTAGATAAAGAATTATATCCAAAACAATTTCTATCTATTTGAGATAAATATTTATATTCATAGTGAACTCCATCATCACTATATGAATTTATAATTTTAAAGTCTTGTCCATTAAAATTATAAATAATTACTCCATCTTCTTCTCTCTTATTTACAAGATCAGGATTACTTTGATATAATGACTCAATATCATCAATAGAAACAGCTTGTAAATTAATTAATTCTTTTTTATCTTTATCCAATTTAGAGAAAAATGAAATAATTGGAATAATATTTCTATCAATCTTTTTATCTACAGCATTATCTATAAATGATATTAGTAATTTCATATCTTTTGAATCTAATAATAGTTTTATCATAGTGTAAAACTTTATCTCTTCATCAGTATATTTATTCACTCCATTTTCTTTTACTAATTTTAAAGCACTTGGTTCATATAAACTACATATTTGTTCTAATGTATCAGAATCTAACCAACCAGTATTTCCTTTAACGCTATATGATTTTCCAAAGAAATATTTGCAGAATAAATCTCTATATATGTTTTCATCATTAACATCAGATAAATCTTTAATAAGTTTCTTTAATAATGCTAAATCATATCCTATTAATTCTTTTTTAGTTTTAATATTAAGATTATTATTAAATGAAGATAATATATCAACTAAATTATCTATTTGTTCATCATTTAATTCACTATTCATTACATCATTAATTAAATCTTTATAATATGAGAAATTCTCAAGTGACTTAAATAACATTTCTTTATTGTTGCCAAAAATATTACTAATTATATCAAAATAGTATTTAAATGCTTCTCTATCTTTGTCATTTTTAACAATATTTAAAAGTGAAGATATATTAACATAATTATATTTTTTGAAATCATTTAATAAGTCTTTTGGTATAAATGATAATCTGCTACTTAATAATTCTAAAGAACCTATAGAATATATAGTATCATTTGGTTCTATTTCATAATTATATGCATTTTTAATTATTCCCTTAAATAATAAATTAGAACTCTTCTTACTTTCTTCAGTTTCTTTTCCTTTATAAAGTAACATTATGCCTATATATAAATTAACATCTTTACCAGTATTTCTTTTAATAATATCCTTATTAAATAATAGTTTGAATAATTCAAATATACAATTATAATCATCTGAATAATCATATGTATATATGTTTTCAATATATTCACTATATATTTTATTAATAGTCTTATAATAATCTTTATATAAATTTTCATCATTATAATATAATTTAAATAAATTTAAACATCTAGAATTAGCTTCCAAAGTAGCATCTTTCTTTTCATCAAGACTACTATTATCACTATAAAGTGGAACTATATATGGTAAAGCATAATTGCTATCTATATTAATTAATGATAATATTTGATCTGTATTCATAGATTGAATTATTTTTATGATTCTTTTATTATACTGATAACAAAAACTTGAACTGTTTTTATCATATCTATATAGTTTGTTTTTTGCATTCAAAAGTGATCTATTAACAAATATATCAATTATATTATCAGTACCCTTAATAATAGCACTTTCAAGTAAAGCATATAATGCTTCATGTTTTTTTAATAATGAAACATTTAAATATTTAATTAATCCTTCATCGTATTTCAATAACTCAGAAACTGTTTCTTCATCAATATAATTTATCATAAATGGATATGCATCAATATATTCTTTTTGTATATCAAGTGGCATTGTAGAAAGTAAAGATATATCTTCAGTAATTTTCTTTATTTGAAGTTTTACATAATTATCTCTTGCGGGTCCACTAATATATTTAATAAATTCCTCATCATCACTATATTTTTTTTGTACGTTTTGATTTGCATATTTAATAAATGATTTATTAACTTTTAAAATAAAATCCCATTGTCTATCAGTTAATTTATCTTTCATAGACTCAACTATTTCTTCAGTCTTTTTAACATTATGTTTCATTAATATATTTAATACATTTGTTAAGTCTTCCATATATAATTTAGATACATCTTCAGGTTGATTAAAATACATACAAATATATGATTCATATTCTTCTGTATCTAAGCGAAGAGATCTACTATTAATAATAAATTTATTTTCTTTTAGCCATCTGCTTACTAGCGCTTTTCTTGCTTCATCTGATCCATATTTAAACATTGGGAAATTACTATTAATCATCTTAGTTTGATATTCAGTAGGAAGAACACTTATTATTGAAGGGTATGTAAAAAATAAATGACTTAAAACCACTTCATTATTAGTAACATCTTTTGTATCTAAATATATTTGCTTTACTTCAAGTTCACTTTTGCCTTTTAAACTCTTTATGAATGAATTTCCTCTATGTTGTGCACTTCTTCGTTTAAGTGTATCAATAAAAGACATACATACACCTCCCTACTATAACAAATTATAACACATTTAAAAAAAGTTTGATATACAAATCAAACTTTTTAATTCATTTTAGATAAGTACTTATGATTAATAGCTATTGTCTTAACACCAATTCCATATTTAAATGCAATAGTTGCTAAATCACCACTTACTTTAGTAACAACACCTTCACCAAATATTGTATGCTTAACGTTGTCACCTTTCTTAATATCAGTATCATTATTACTATACATATCATTTGTGTTAATTACTTTTTCTTCTTTTTTTACTGATGTTAAATTAATTCTATTTAATACACTTTCATCTATTTCTTTAATAAATCTACTTTCAATAGAACCTACTGTTTTTCCATATAGTGTTCTTCTTAAAGTACCAAGTAAATATAATTTCATCTTCGCTCTTGTTATACCTACATAACAAAGTCTTCTTTCTTCTTCAAGTTCACTTAAACTTTCAAAACTTCTTGAATGTGGGAATATTCCCTCTTCCATTCCAAGAATAAATACAACTTTAAATTCAAGTCCCTTAGCGGAATGCAAAGTCATAATACTTACAGTATCTTTATCTTCATTATATTGTCCTCTATCACTTACTAACATTATATTTTCTAAAAATGTTTCTAAATCATATATACCATTTTCTTCAAAACTTAATGCAACACTCTTAAGTTCATTTAAACTTTCTATTCTTGATTCACTTTCAAGTGAATCATCTAACTCGTATTCTTTTCTTATTCCAGTTTTAACAAGTACGTCTTCAATTAATTCTGATAAACTTAAACTTTTAGAATCCTCGATTAATTCAAGAATTAACTTTTTAAATTCAAGTTCTTTTCCATCACTAATCGCATCAAACATACTAATGTTATTTTGAATAGATTTTTCACGAATGCCATCTATAGTTTTAGGGCCTATTCCTCTTTTAGGAGTGTTAATTACTCTTTCTAAACTAACTGAATCATTTTTATTATATATAAGATTTAAATAAGCAATTAAATCTTTTACTTCTTTTCTACTATAGAAATAATAACTACCAATAATATTATATGGAATATTTGCTCTTACAAATGCTTCTTCAACTGTTCTACTTTGTGCATTAGTCCTATAAAGTACAGCAAAATCACTATAACTATATCCCATGCTAACAGCATCTTTTATTTTATTAATGACAAAATCACTTTCTTTTATTTCATCATCAACTTTAATGTAATCTATTTTATCTCCATCACCAACATCAGTCCATAACTTAAGAACTTTTCCTTGTGTATTATGTTTAATTACTGAGTTAGCAGCTTTTAAAATATTATTTGTACTTCTATAATTTTCTTCAAGTAATATAACTTTAGCATTTTTATAATCATGCTCAAAATTCAATATGTTTTTATAATCAGCATTTCTCCAAGAATAAATAGATTGCGATGCATCTCCTACTACAAAAATATTATTATATTTTGAAGATAATAATTTGCATAATTCATATTGAATACTATTAGTATCTTGATATTCATCAACTAAAATATATTTAAATCTATCTTGATATTTTTCAAGTACTTCTTTATCTTTTTTTAATAGTTCAACTGGTTTTAATAATAAATCATCGAAATCAACAGAATTATTTTCTTTTAATAATTCATTATACTTTTGATATACAAATCCAATAACTCTATCAAGATCATTTAAAAATAATTTTTGGTATTCGAATGGTGATACTCCATCATTTTTAGATGAACTTATTTTATTAATTATGTGTTTAATATCATAATCTTGAGGATTATATCCATTATCTTTAAGTATTCTTTTTATTAATGATTTTACATCATCAGTATCAAGAATAGTTATATTTGAATTAAATCCAATCTTAGAGTAATTTTCTCTTAATATTCTAAGTCCAAATGAATGAAATGTTCCGATGAATATAGAATCAGCTGTAGTACCTAGTTCTACTTCTATTCTACTTCTCATCTCTTTAGCAGCTTTATTAGTAAAAGTTATAGCTAAAATATTATATGGACTTATTCCATCATCTATTAATTTTATTATTCTTTGAGTAAGTACACGTGTTTTACCTGAACCAGCTCCCGCTAAAACAAGGCAAGGTCCTTCTTCATGATTTACTGCTTCTAATTGTTTATCATTTAATGTCATAAAAATACCTCTTGTTAATTATAGCATTTAAAAATTGTTATTAAAAGCGAACAAATAAAAAAAGATTATTTTCTAATAATCTCTGCATTTTTAAATAATCCTTTATTGAAAAATAATAGTGATATATTTGATAAAACTACAATTCCATCAGTAAGAGCACCTGAATAAGATTTAACAGCTATATCATATATAACCCATATTGTATATGAAACAATTGCTCCTAGAATTACAACGTTTCTTTTTTTAGTAAGAGTATATCCATCAATTGTACTTGAGAATATTGGTAATAACTCAACTATTCCTGAAAAAGTAACTATACCATATATTATATATATTGGAACTGATCCTAAGAATATATTATCATCTTCATCAGTTTTATAATATAATGAATCTCTAATTACTTCAAAAATACATATAAATAATCCACTATATGCTCCTAAAAGGAAATAATGAAGACACCATAATACAGTAGATATTATTTGAAAAACTAATATTTTATTAGTATTTTTCCTATAATAACTAATTACTATAAGTAGCCATGCAATTATTCCAATCAATTGAATTGTCCAAAACCATATATCATTCATATAATAACATTCTAGCACAAAAAAAGAAGAATTAAAATCCTTCTTTTATATTTTTCACTTATGAGCTGGTACTTGTTGAGTGATGCAGTGGATGTCACCACCACCAAGTAAGATTTCTCTTGCATAGATAGGTTCAATTTTTCTATCCGGATATAATTCCTGTAACACTTCAATAGCTTTTTTATCCATTGGATCATTAAATACAGGAAGTGCAATAAATCCATTACCAGTTAAATAGTTGATATAAGATGCTGCCATTCTATCACCTTCATTACGTGGAAGTGTACCTTCTACATAATCAATTCCACCACTTTCTTCTTTAGTGATATATTGTGGTGCTGGACAATAAAGCTTATGTATTTCAAGTTTACGTCCCCTAGCATCTTTTACACTACTAAGATAATCATAATCTTCTCTACTTATTTTATATTGAGGATCTTTTGGATCATCACACCAAGCAAGAGCAACTACACCTGGGCGAACAAAGCAACAAATGTTATCTACATGTCCATTTGTATCAACATCATTATATAAACCTTTAGGTATCCATAATACTTTTTCAACATTTAAGTAATCTCTTAATATTTTTTCAATTTGTTTTTTACTTAAATCAGGATTTCTTCCAGGGCTTAATAATGTTTCTTCTGTAACCATACAAGTTCCTTCGCCATCAACATGGAAAGATCCACCTTCACAAACAAAGTCTCTTATTTGATAATAATCAACCCATTCAAGTTCACTCATTTTTTGTCCTATGCATTCATCAAAATCCCATGGGAAATATATTCCATCATAGAATCCACCATATGCATTGAATCCCCAATCAATTCCTCTCATTTCGCCTTTTTTATTTACAACGAATGTAGCACCAGTATCTCTTGCCCAAGAATCATTGTTAGAAAGTTCAATAACTCTAACATTGTCTGGTAACATATTTCTTGCATTAGCATATTGATCACGATTAACTAGCATTGTCATTGGCTCATATTTAGCAATTGTACTTGCTACTTTAACAAATACTTCTTGAGCAGGTTTAGCACCATTTCTCCAGTTATCTGTTCTTTGAGGCCAAAGCATATATACACCAGCTTGTTTTTCAAACTCACCAGGCATTCTAAATCCGTCTGCTTTTGGAGTTGAATTTTTTATTCTTTTCATATTTCCTCCTAATTATTTATTAAGGAATCCAAAGTGGATTCCTTAATTTATTATTAATTCTTTTTAATTCTTGCTACAAAGATTTCTTCAAGTATGAATGATACTACTACACCAATAATTAATGGTAAGTTATCTTGAAGATATTCTAAAGTGAAGTCACCGAATATTGTAAATAATACACCAGCTATTAAAAGAATAAATGGTATTAAAGCAGTTACATAAACCATAGCACCTTTTACAGGAACTCTATATGGTCTTTCTACATTAGGATCAGTTTTTCTTAACTTAATAAATGCTAAGAACATTGGAATGTATCCAACTAATAGTGTTATCCAACTTAAACAGAAGAATAAACTAAATGACGCACTAAAGTCTTCACTAATTTCACCAGCAACTACTCCAGCTACACAAATAATTGAAGCAACTACTCCATTAATGATAGCAGCTCTTGCAGGAACTCCTTCTTCATTAACTGGACTAAATCCTTTTGGTAAGCTTCCATCATCAGCAGCATATTTAGCTACTTGATTAACACCAAATGACCATGAAGCAATATTAGCAATGAATGTATAAATGAACATTACACCACATACTATAATTAATACATTTGTTGCGCCTGCGCCAAGACCTACACTAGCAAATAAGCTATTAAGTACATCTACAACGATTTCAGCACCAGCACCTACCCAATCAGCATTAGCTTCTAATGCAATATTGAATCCTGTTGCTGGTAAGATATAGAATATAGCCATTAAAAGTCCGCCAAAAATTAATGCTTTTGGTATTTGCTTTTTAGGATCATCCATATCATCTACCCAAGTTCCAACAACTTCAAATCCCATGAAGTTAAATAAAATAATTGAAATAAATGACATTGAGTCTAAATCTAATGATGGGAATAAATCACCAACACTTGTAATTGGGTTAGCACTATGACCTGTTTTAACAAATACATAGATACCTAAAAGACCAATTCCAAGAAGTAAGAATACTTTAAGAGCAGTACCAATGTTTACAACACCTTTGCTCTCTCCAATTCTCTTTGTACTTAAGAAAGTTACTAACCAGATATAACCAAGTTGAATTAATAGGATTGCCCAAATGCTAAGTTCAATATTGAACATTCCTGCAACTATATCAGTTACAGCAACAGCAAGTGATGAAATCCATAATGGGAAGTTAACCCAGTAGTTCCAAGCAACACGTCCAGCCCATTTAGGACCAAAAGCACGTTTTACCCAGTCATACATACCACCTTCACTAGGATAAGTTGTTCCAAGTTCAGCAGTAATCATACCATAAGGTAAGCAAAATCCAACTAGTAATAAAATCCACCAGAAATATTGAGTGTTTCCAATAGCTGCAGTTGGCATAACAGATTCACAAACTAATGTTAAACACACTGTACCTAAAATGGCATCAAATAATCTAAATTTTTTCTTATTTTCCATTTTAATATCTCCTAT
>JAEEGL014590872.1_pt1 | contig 18518 bp, 13 predicted proteins | sample 9134231 | NCBI WGS metagenome assembly JAEEGL01 (sample SAMN16246548, study PRJNA631951) | gut metagenome | biome: gut microbiome; feature: rumen; material: fiber-attached | host: Bos | place: Iran: Karaj | collected 2018-10 | reverse complement strand
GTTCTCGGACTGAAATTCTGCATCAAGACGATCTATGGCATCGTAGTGCTGACAACAGCCATCTCTATCATGCAAGAATACACAGCCGGTATGCAACTGCTGAAAGACGAGCCGTTCATGGCTGCCGTCATCGGAGCTTGTTTCTGCGGTTGTGGCGTGGGTTTAGGACTCGCCAGCAACGGTAGTACCGGTGGTACGGATATCGTTGCCGCTATCATCAACAAGTATAGGGATATATCTTTAGGAAGGGTGATCCTCCTCTGCGATATTATTATCATCTCCTCCAGTTATCTGGTGCTGCACGACTTTGAGCGTGTGCTTTATGGATATGTGGTGCTGATCATTACGGCTTTCTGTATCGATCAGGTGGTGAACTCGATGCGCCGCAGCGTACAGTTTTTCATCATTTCCGACAAATATGTGGAGATCGGTCATGCCATCAACAGTAATCCCCATCGTGGATGTACGGTCATCAACTCACAGGGATTCTTCAGTGGCAGAGAGGTGAAGATGTTGTTTGTATTGGCCAAGCAGCGTGAAGCCAGTATCATCTTCCAGTTGATCAACGAGATAGACCCTGACGCTTTCGTTTCCCAGAGTGCTGTCATCGGTGTATATGGAGAGGGCTTCGACCATATCAAGGCTAAGAATAAGAAACGGGTTGAAGCAGAAACGGCAACAAAATGATTATTAATCAAATGTTTTAATATATGGAAAAAGACAACATTCAACTCCCCGACAATGCGTTTCGGGAATTGAAAGAAGGTGAAAAGTATGAACCGATCATGTCACCACACAAGCAATATTCCGAAGTAAATGCATGGTCGGTGACATGGGGTATCGTGATGGCAGTGCTCTTTTCCGCTGCCGCTGCCTATCTCGGACTGAAGGTGGGACAGGTGTTTGAAGCTGCCATTCCTATCGCTATCATTGCCGTGGGTGTTTCTACTGCCGCCAAGCGCAAGCAGGCATTAGGTGAGAATGTCATTATCCAGAGTATCGGTGCTTGCTCCGGTGCTGTCGTTGCCGGTGCGATCTTTACCCTCCCGGCTATCTATATCCTGCAGGCAAAATATCCGGAGATGAGTGCTCCGTTCATCAATATCTTCCTCAGTTCACTGCTCGGTGGTATCTTGGGAATCTTATTCCTGATACCTTTCAGAAAATATTTCGTCAGTGATATGCATGGCAAGTATCCTTTCCCGGAGGCTACTGCTACCACACAGGTGCTGGTATCCGGAGAGAAAGGCGGCTCACAGGCAAAGCCATTGCTCTTCGCCGGCATCATCGGTGGACTGTACGATTTTGTAGTAGCCACCTTCGGATGGTGGAACGAGAATGTGACCACCCGTATGATCGGATGGGGAGAGTCGTTGGCTGACCATGCGAAGTTAGTCTTTAAGGTAAACACCGGTGCTGCCGTGCTCGGACTCGGTTATATCATCGGTTTGAAATATGCGTTTATTATTTGCTTAGGTTCTCTGGCCGTATGGTGGATCATCGTGCCTGGCATGGCATTGCTGTTCCCCCACGATGTGCTGAATATGTGGGATCCGAGCATTACGACAGCGGTGGGTGATATGACACCCGAGACGATTTTCAAGGCTTATGGTAAGTCTATCGGTATCGGTGGTATTGCCATGGCGGGAATCATCGGAATTGTCAAGAGTTGGGGAATCATCAAGAGTGCCGTGTCATTGGCAGGGAAAGAGATGAAAGGCGGTAGCAGTGCCTCACGCGATCAGTTGCGTACCCAGCGTGACATTGCCTTTAAGATCATTGCCATCGGCTCTGTCGTAACACTGATTATCACCTTTATTTTCTTCTGGCTCGGTGTGATGGACAACCTGTTGTTTGCTGTTGTGGGAATCCTCCTCGTTGCCATCATCGGTTTCCTGTTCACTACCGTTGCGGCTAATGCCATCGCTATTGTGGGAACGAACCCAGTTTCCGGCATGACCCTGATGACCTTGATACTTGCCTCTGTCGTGATGGTGGCCGTCGGACTGAAAGGTCCCGGCGGAATGTTAGCAGCCTTGATCATGGGTGGTGTCGTCTGTACGGCCCTGGCTGTGGCAGGAGCCTTTATCACCGACTTGAAGATAGGTTATTGGTTGGGTACTACCCCGAAGAAACAGGAGACTTGGAAATTCCTGGGAACCTTGGTTTCCGCTGCTACGGTAGGTGGTGTGATGATCCTGCTGAACAAGACCTATAATTTCGCCAGTGGTGAGTTGGCAGCCCCACAGGCTAATGCCATGGCTGCTGTGATAGAGCCGTTGATGAGTGGTGTGGGTGCTCCTTGGGCGCTCTATGGCATCGGTGGTGTCATCGCACTGATACTTACCTATTTCAAGATTCCTGCCTTGGCATTCGCCCTGGGTATGTTTATCCCTTTAGAGTTGAATATCCCGCTGCTCGTGGGAGGTGCCGTCAACTGGTATGTCACCAGTCGCAGTAAGGATGAGCAGGTGAATAAGGACCGTGGTGAGAAGGGTACCCTGATCGCCAGCGGATTCATCGCCGGTGGTGCCCTGATGGGTGTTGTCAGTGCCCTGCTCCGCTTCATCGGCTTCAACCCGATCAATGAGACATGGCTCGCTAATCCATTATCGCAGTTCGTCTCCCTGATCGCTTACATCGCCCTGATAACCTATTTCATCCGGGCGACGAGAGTAAAGAAATCATGATATCATGATAAATAAATAATCCGGGGAATCCAACTCCCCGGATTATTTTTATTTGACCGTTGTAGTTTAGTCACAATTTGATCTATAAAAAGTCACCTTTTCATATAGTTGTAATAACCTTTTCCATAAAGAAAGGTCCCCTTTTCTTTTGGCAATGATATGCCAACTCCTATATTATTCCTTTTCTTGATACAATAGAAATGGGGACAATGCTGCCCCCATTTGAAAACTAAACACGATACTAAGCACTCTTCACATCAATTATCTCTTTTCTTCGTACCCATACGAGCCTCAACAACGTTGATGACGTAGTCACCTAACTTCTCACACTCGTTGATGATATCCATATAGATGGTACCGATACCGTAAGTGTAAACATGGTTGTTTACATCCGTGTAGTTCTGGCTCTTCAGCTGATCACGGAAGTTGTTGATCTCTTTCTCAATGTTGAATGAGCGGTTTACATTGAAATTCTCCTTACGGCCACCCATCAGGTTGTTCATCTGGGTGAGGGCATCGTCAGTCAGTTGCATCATCTGATGCATGTGGGTATACTGTTTCTCAATGAAGTGTTCCTGAGCATTCTGAACCTTACGGTTGATCGTACGTGCCATATTGAAGCAAGCATCGCCGATACTCTCCAGTTCACTGATCTCACGGAGCATAGCACGTATCTTCGCTTTGGTATCGTCACTGAGGTGTGCATCACTTACCTGGTCAAGGTATTTGGCAATCTCAATTTCCATATTGTCGGAGATACCCTCGTATTTCTCAATACGTGTGTAAAGCTTGGTAAATGCCTGTTTGTCTTTCTCCACCAGCAGTTCCTGTACCATGCCGAACATCCTTTGCATACGGATGGAGAAGTCCTGAATCTCTTTCTGTGCCTCAAGCACCGAGAGCTCCGGTGTCTTCATGAAACCGGCAGTGATAAAGTGCAGACGGAAGTCTTCCTCTTCATCGGCTTTCTTACCCTTGATAACCCAGCATACGAAACGCTCAATCTGTGGGATGAACCAGATGAGGATGAATGTATTAACAACGTTGAAGCACGTGTGGAAGGCGGCCAGGACGAACGACAGCTTGGCGGCATTGGCCAGGAAGGCTTCTTGTCCGGCTCCTTCTTTTGTCATGTTGATATCATAACCTACCAGGTTGCAGACCATATCCACAAACGGACGGAAGATAAAAAGTATCCATACGACACCGAAGAGGTTGAAGAACAGGTGTGCCAGTGCAGCCCTTCGAGCCTGTGTGTTGGCCGACATGGCAGCGAGGTTAGAGGTAACGGTGGTTCCGATATTCTCACCCATCACCAGTGCGATACCCTGATAGATAGGCAGCACGCCGCTGGAGCAGAGAATCATGGTGATAGCCATCACCGCTGCTGACGACTGTACGCAGAATGTCAGTACACCACCCAGAAAGAGGAATATCAGTGTGGTGGTGAAGGAGTTGGGGTCGAACGATGCGAAGAAGTCGAGCACAGCCTGCTGCTCTCCCAGGTGCATGTCGATACCTGTCTGGCGGAGCGTTCCCAGTCCGAGGAACATAAAGGCGATACCAAACAGGAAATCACCGATGAAACGGCGTCTCTTATAATAAATAAGGATAATACCTAAGAAGAATGCCGGATAGACAAATTCCGTAATGTTGAAAGAGAATCCAGCCGACATGATCCACGCTGTGAGCGTTGTACCGATATTCGCACCCATGATGACAGAGATAGCCTGTGCCAGGGTGAGCAGTCCGGCATTGACAAACGATACGGTCATCAACGTCGTGGCGGTAGAACTCTGCACAGCTGCCGTCACAAACATACCTGTTAGCATACCGGTGAAACGGTTGGTTGTCATGGCACCAAGCACATGTCGGAGTTGCGGTCCGGCCATCTTCTGTAAAGCCTCACTCATTGACTTCATACCGAACATCAACAGAGCAAGTGATCCTAAAAGTTTAAAAAGTATCCAAATAGACATATTCGTAAAGTATTATTTCCTTTTTTATTTTGAGATACAACGTATTTTTACTATCTTTACACTCGAAAATCTAAGTAGAATCATTAATCTTTCAAACAGCATGATAGAAATACGTTGCAAAAATAATAAAAAATCTCAGAAATTCCCAACAGGAACGTTACTTTCTGAAATTTTTAAGGCATTTAATCTAAAAATGGAGTATGGGCCTATCAGCGCCAAAGTAAACAACAAGGTGGTTGGCATGCATTATTGCTGTTATCACGATAAGACGGTGGAGTTCCTCGCCCTTCCCGACCCTTCGGCTATGCGCTGTTATACGCGAACCCTTTTCATGGTGTTGTGTAAGGCGGTGAAAGACCTTTTCCCGGAGGGGAGTGTGGTGATAGACATCCCTGTGAGCAACGGCTATTTCTGTGATCTGAAGATCGGACGTCCGGTGTCTTCCTTTGATGTGGATAAGCTCCGCAACAGGATGCAGGAACTGATTGACGCCGACCTGCCGTTTACCCGTCACGAGGCTACCACGGAAGAGGCCATAGAGATCTTCCGGAAGTTAGGTTCCAACTCGAAGATCCGCCTGCTGGAGACCCTCGGACAGATGTACACCACTTATTATGAGTTGGATGGTTATATCGATTATTACTATGGCACGCTGATGACGAGTACCAGTCAGCTGTATCTCTTTGGATTAGAGAAATACTACGACGGTGTGTTGCTGCGCATTCCTTCCATGAAAAATCCAGCTGAGTTGGGAGAGTTGATCCGTCAAGATAAGATGTTTGAAATCTTCCAGGAGCATCACCGTTGGCAGGATATCCTTCACATCGGCACGGTAGGTGCGATGAATGAGGTGGTGACAAAGGGTGGCTCCACACTGCTCATCAATGTCAGCGAAGCTCTGCAAGAGAAGAAAATCTCCCGTATTGCAGAGGATATCGCCAGCAGGCAGGGTGTGCGGATGGTACTCATCGCCGGTCCGTCATCCTCCGGTAAGACGACTTTCTGCAAGCGACTGTCCATCCAGTTGGTTACCTGCGGCATTAAACCGGTGATGATGTCATTAGACGATTATTTTGTGGATCGTACACAGACACCACGTGACGAGTCTGGGGATTACGACTATGAGCACTTGCATGCCCTGAATATCCCCTTGTTGAATGAACACCTTCAGAAGCTTTTTGCAGGTGAGCAGGTTCAGCTGCCTCGCTATGACTTCCAGACGGGACGCAGTGAGCGCGATGGACATGTCCTGCAGTTGGGTGAGAAGGATGTCTTGGTCGTGGAGGGTATCCATGCCTTGAACCCTGAGCTGACCGCTCAGATACCTGCGAAGATGAAATATAAGGTATATGCCTCGGCGCTGACAACTATCCTGCTCGACACCCATAATTACATACCGACCACCGATAACCGACTGCTCCGTCGTATCATCCGTGACTATAAATACCGTGGTTGCAGTGCACGCGATACCATCCGTCGATGGCCCAGTGTCCGTGCCGGTGAGAACAAGTGGATCTTCCCGTATCAGGAAAATGCCGATGCGATGTTCAACACCGCCATGCTCTTTGAGTTGGCGGTCATACGCGGACAGGCCATCCCGATCCTTGAGGAGGTTCCTGAGAACTGTCCAGAATATACCGAGGCATACCGTCTGCTGAGGTTCTTGAAATATATCAAGCCCATCCCAGCCGATCAGATTCCTCCCACTTCCCTCCTCCGCGAATTCCTCGGCGGCAGCTCGTTCGTGTATTAGAGCAGCTGTAGCATGATGAAACATCAGACCATGAGGACGGTTCTCGGCAAATCCTGAAAACGGATCATTTCAGAACCGTCCTCAACTGATTCGAGGCATCATGTAACCTTTGTTTGAAAAAAGTTGAAACTCCGTGCAGTCTTTTCACGGCTTCTGGTATCTATCTTTATAGAGAAGCAGGTGAAGAAAAGAATGAAGCGGATTGCAGAAATAGACTTCCTGAAGGGTGTGCTGATACTATTGGTCATCAGTTTCCATCTGGTGTACATAGAGCAACTCTATCCATACGCCAAGCAGGTTGTCTATACCTTCCACATGCCTGCATTTCTTGTGATATCGGGATTCTTAAGAGGCAAGCGGAAAGAGCCCAAAGACTTTATTCGTTCTCTGGTCTGGCTAGCTGTTCCTTATATAGTTATGGAGAGCGGCTATATGATGATGGCCGCAGTTTTACCGATAGCAGAACATATTGACAATTTCTCTGTGACCGTGTTCTTCGAGAATCTGCTGTTGCATCCGCTGGGGCCTTATTGGTATTTGCATACCATTATACTGTGTGAGGGCATATGCTATGTTACTGCCTACCTTGTTCATGGGAAAGGACAAGTCTTTATGCTTCTTTCTGTATTGATTCTCTATGCCTGCTCCCGAGCTTTCGGCATTATGTCTTTTAGTATGGCCGTTTATTTCCTGATTGGTTTTTTCCTGCGCAAAAACAATATTCAGTTGATTGCCCTTTGCAAGTCCTCTGCACTTTCTGTTGTGGTCTTTGTCATACTAATAGCCAAGCCGGAGAACCTTCATTCATCAACTATCCATGGTATGCTGATAGTTTATACCGCTGCTTGTAGCATTCTTTTGCTGTCACGACACTCTGCTTTGAAAGCAAGACTCTGGGTGCAGTACTTCGGTAGGAACAGCCTTTCCATATTTCTTTTCTCACCGTTGTTCACCATATTGTGCAAATATTTTGTACCATTCTTGTCCTTCGACCAGACCGGCATCGCTTTCTGGTTTCTATCGCTCACATTGTGTGTCGGAGGCAGTCTGTCCATTGCATGGACGATGGACAGGCTGACCCTGTCAAACCTAATGTTTGGTAAGCAAATATATTCAGTCGTGATATGATAATCTTACTGGAAAAACCATACTTGACAGATGGCAAAATGGAAATGAAATATCGTCTTTTCTGTTGTAAATGTTAAACAATCATAATAAAGAAGAATTATTTACAGAATAATTTGGTTTATAAAATAAACTTCTTTATATTTGCATTGTAATTCGGATTATTAGGCCTTGGAAGTACTTTCTGCAGGAGTATGGATGAGGTCGGAGAGTATTTAAAACAAGTGTAAAACATCAAAAAAAGAAACAACAATGGAAGAAAACAATACGTTGACTGCTGAGCGCAGTCTGGAAATTATCCGTGAGTCGATAGAGCGCAGTCAGCGCACGATAACCAGAAACTCATCATGGTCTCTTATCTGGTGGGGTGCGTGTGTGGTGGTGTTTGCCCTGTTGATTGCCTATCTGTGGAAGAATCATGGTGGTCCTGTGTGGAATGTCCTTTGGGCTGTGATGGGGTTGACTGGTTATGTGGGAGAACGGATGATGGAGAAACGCAAAGAACCTGTCCCGACCACTTTTGTCAGTAAGATGATTGGTCAGGTATGGAATACCTTCGCTATCTTCATAGGTACTATCGGTTTGATTTTCTGTTTGATGGGATTTGGCATTTTGCCAGCCATTCCTGTTAAGATGCCTATGCCAGACGGGCATCTCTATATCAATCTTACCAGTGTTATCTCACTCTGTTTCGGTATTGCCTCTACGGTAACGGGCTGTGTTATTAAGAACCGCATTGTGCAGATCTGCGGTTTTATTGCCGGTCTGGGTGGGTACTTCTTTGCTATGCAATACCCTTGGGCAGAACAGCTGTATGTGATGGCAGCGGTGGCGGTAATCGGAATGATTGTTCCTGGTCTTGTCATCTATTTCCAGAATCAGCAATAAAGGAGGCTCGTCTATGTTCAAACCATTAGATCCACTGCTGCACTCAGAGTTGCGACTGGCTATTATGTCATTGCTTATTAGTGCCGAGGAAGCCGAGTTCCCTTATATCAAGGAACAGACAGGAGCTACGGCGGGCAACCTGAGTGTGCAGATAGACAAACTTTCGGCAGCGGGATATATTGAGGTGGAGAAGACCTTCAAGGGTAAGAAGCCCTGCACTCTCTGTCGTGTTACTCCTGCCGGGCTGAAAGACTTTCAGGAATATGTGCTGGCACTGAAGAGTTATCTGAACATGAGTGTTTAGAGCAGAGCATTTGCCCTTTTAACTCCCCTTTAACTTCCATGCGAAGCAATAACTTCCTTTTAACTTCCATCTATCGGGGACTGGTCTCCGTGGCGACCATGTCCCCGATAGTGACTAAATGCTACACCTCTACGAGGTGAATCATTTCTTATTCATCCTCAGTTTACCAATACGGTCAAGGTAATGGATGAACGTATCCCATTGCATGGTCCGTTTGGCAATGTTGGCCTGTACCTTTTCGTCGTTGATATATTGCGGCGGGTAGCAGTCAAGGAGATAATAATGGTCGTAATCAACAAAATCACCGTCAATCTTTCCTTGACAAAACACAAGGTCGTCGAATACCTGACTGCATGCAATGCTTATACGGGTAGCTCCTCCTGTGAACAGTTTCAGTCCGCCTAAGTAAAATTCCACACGGTCGTACATGGGGAGCTTCTCACAAAACTGCTTTCCTGACTTTTTGAATCGCAGTTCGCGGGTATCCACATTAAACCACTCGATATCGTCTTCTGTGAAGAATGTACCCATATCGATGGTTATCTCCTGAGGGTCTGTCGGCGTAAAACCGAACGCTGCCAGTTTTGTCTGTGCCGGAGGACAGGTGGTAAACGGTTTCTCGGGTTCAATAGCATCCAGACTGCAGGCTGTCATCACCATGCTGGCAAAGACTATCACCATCATCCTAACATTGTTTTTTCTTTTCATAATCTTTTCTTTTAATGACTATCTATTTATATAGTCTGTTATTGATGAAAAAGACTGCATCGGTTACCACGTAAATCTGATGCCCAAGGGTAGGGTGAATACAAATGGGTGTTCCGTGCGGTAGGTCTCTATTTCACTCTTTGTAGGGATGTAGTATTGCAGACTAGGTTCTGCGAAAATGCCGATGGTCGGCGTGATGTGGTATTGCAAGCCGAGTCCCATAGAGGTGGAGAACTGCCACGGCGCCTGTAGTTTCTTCTTCTCTCTGGCTTTATACATTCCTGACACATAGTATTTCGTATATAACGGAGAATAAACAGGCATCTCTACCGTAAGTCCGGCACTGCCGTAGATGCTCCACGTCTTCCCCCTATACATATTATATATACCCTTGACAGGGATACCGAGGTAATGGATCGTTTGCTGTTCAGCAATCTCGTTTCCGTCAGAACCAGTCTTGAACTCAGAATACAGCTTACTATAGTTCAAACCACTTTCCATATTCCAGCGACGGTTCAGCTCATATCTCATGGCCAGCGACCACACTACCGGCATGTAATGGTGAGAAGTGCGAAGAATCTTATCCTCGCCTGGCTGCTTGGCATTGTTGAGGGCAATCTGCATGACAAAAGTACGGTTCTCAGCACTTGTCGCATCCATGTTGTTGGCAAGATATACAGCATAGTCGCTCCAATTGTCGAAGTGATCAGGTGTTGTTGGTTGACCCGGTGCGGGCATGTCCTGTTTGTCGTGATTGATAGAAGGCTTGAAGGAATAGGGTTGGTTATAGTTGTTTTGTTCGTTGTACCCACCGGTATAAGCCATCTGCAGCGACCAGCGTGGTGTATCATGGTTCTCTGAAGTCGTTCTCCCTGGATACGTTATGGCCATGTCATATTGCGGTATTGCCGGTTGCTGCCGGTTGCTGGGCTGTTTATTTGTTGTGTCGGCTTGCTCCTCCGTGGCGATGATGCGTGTAAGGGTGTCGGTGGGAATAACAGAATCCACGGCATAGACAATCAGTTTCTGCAGGGTATCGCTTTTGACAGGGAGCCGTTTTCTTGTGATTTTTGAAACGATGTTCTGTCTCTCTCTTGATGGCTGAGGCTCAGTTGTTCTGTCAAACTTCTCTTTTCCTGTCTTGTTGCTTGGTATCTTGCTGATCTGCTGACTGTCATGCTGACTATCGTTCTTCTTAAACAGGAGCATCGTAAGGGGTAACAACAGGAGGAGCAGCAAGGCCCAGTACCTCTGCATCATACTGCGTAACATACGCTTGGCTCTTGCCAACTGCGAAGAGGAGGAATGAGGCTCGATATCCAGAAAACGGGCAATCTCTTGATGTGACATACCTTCAAAAACAGCAAGGCGGAACACCTTGCCGTAACCAGCCGGCAAACGGTCGATCATACGGATCAGCTCGTCTAAAGGAATACCCCTTATGCTCTTGTCTTCATTCTCTTCTGAAAGTAACTCTGATTCATTGATCTCATCCAGTGAGAGGGTGGAAATGCTCTCCAGATGTTCCTTATATTTTAATGAGACATTCCTTGTGATGGCCATCATCCACGACTCTGCCTTGCTGCTGTCGCGCAGACGGTCGAACGAGGTGAAGATAATCACAAAAGCATCATGCAGCACGTCGTCCACCGTCTGCTCATCGCGGATATAACGACGGCATACCCCCTTCATCCGCCGGGCGTATGCCTTGTACAGCTCACCGAGTGCATCGGCATCACCGTGTTTGCATCTTTCTATCAGTTGTGATATCTCCATCGCATACAAAACAACTCTATTTTATTAGTACCGAAAAATCCCAAAAGACTGCATGGCTATTGTGTTATTTTAAATTCTTTAACATGAAGAGAGACAGACACAATAACCAATAACTCGTTTACTCATCAACTTGTCAACTCGTTTACTAGCATTGTTTTTTACTCATTTATGAAGATTTAAACAAAAACATTTTGCGGTTTGGATAATAATTGCCACCTTTGCACCCAATTATTCATTATATTATGCTTTAGCGATTAATTATCAATTTAAGACCCCTAACTTATGGCAGAAAAATTGGAAGTAAAAGAGTTGGACCAGGTCGTTGTCCGCTTTTCCGGTGATTCCGGCGACGGTATGCAGTTGGCTGGAAACATTTTCTCTACTGTATCTGCAACTGTAGGTAACAGCATCTCTACATTCCCCGATTACCCCGCTGACATCCGCGCCCCGCAAGGCTCGCTGACGGGTGTTTCCGGTTTCCAGGTACACATTGGTGCCGGTAAGGTGTATACCCCGGGTGATTTGTGTGATGTCTTGGTAGCGATGAACGCGGCTGCACTGAAGACTCAGTACAGGTATGCCAAGCCTCAGGCAACTATCATTATTGACACAGACTCATTTGGACCGAATGATTTGAAGAAGGCAGCATTCAAGACAGACGATTATTTAGGCGAGATGGGTATCGATCCCGACCGTGTGATCCAGTGCCCGCTCACACAGATGGTCAAAGACTGTCTGGCCGACACAGGTATGGACAACAAGTCTATCCTGAAGTGCCGTAACATGTTTGCTGTCGGATTGGTATGTTGGTTGTTCGACCGTGACATCAACCTCGTAGCTAACTTCCTCCGTGAGAAGTTCGCAAAGAAACCGGCTATTGCCGAGAATAATATCAAGGTGGTGCAGGCAGGATATGACTACGGTCATAACACCCACTCCTCAGCCATCAATGTGTATCGCATAGAGTCGAAGGAGAAGGTGCCCGGACGATATATGGATATTACAGGTAATAAGGCTACTGCTTACGGTCTTATTGCTGCTGCTGAGAAGGCAGGATTGAAACTGTATCTCGGTTCTTATCCTATCACTCCCGCTACCGATGTGCTGCACGAACTCTCAAAGCATAAGTCATTAGGTGTGATCACCGTACAGTGTGAGGATGAGATCTCTGGTGGTTGTAGTGCCCTCGGTGCTGCTTTTGCAGGTGCTTTAGGTGTTACCAGCACTTCCGGTCCTGGTATCTGTCTGAAGAGTGAGGTGATGAACCTCGGTGTTATCATGGAGTTGCCATTGGTGGTTCTCGATGTACAGCGTGGTGGTCCTGCTACCGGTCTTCCTACGAAGAGTGAGCAGACAGACCTGCTGCAGGTGCTCTTCGGCCGTAACGGTGAGAGTCCAATGCCGGTATTGGCAGCTACCAGTCCTACCGACTGTTTCGATGCTGCTTACCAGGCATGTAAGATTGCTTTGGAGCATATGACTCCCGTGGTGCTGCTGACCGATGCATATATTGCTAACGGCTCAGGTGCTTTCCGTCTGCCTGATATCAATAAGTTGGATGCTATCAATCCTCCGTATGTTCCGGAAGAACTGAGAGGAAAGTGGGCTCCTTATATGCGTGCAGAGAACGGTACCCGTTACTGGGCTGTTCCCGGACGTGAGGGCTTCGAGCATATCCTCGGCGGATTGGAGAAAGACTCCGTGACCGGTGCTATCTCTACCGATCCTGAGAATCATGATTTGATGACACGCCTGCGTGCTCAGAAGATTGCCAACATCGAGGTGCCTGATCTGGAGGTAGAAGGCGATGTTGACGATGCCGACCTGCTGGTAGTAGGTTTCGGTTCTACTTATGGTCATCTGCGTACTGCCATGGATGAGCTCCGTGCGAAAGGTTACAAAGTGGCTCAGGCTCACTTCAAGTATCTCAACCCGCTGCCAAAGAACACCGCAGAGGTGATGAAGAGATATAAGAAGGTGGTTGTGGCTGAACAGAACATGGGTCAGCTCGCTGCTTATCTGCGTATGAAGGTGGACAACTTCGTACCTGAGCAGTTCAACCAGGTGAAGGGTCAGCCATTCGTGGTAGAAGAGTTAGTCAACGCTTTTGAGGACATTTTAAAGAAGTAAAGTTATGAGTTACACAGCAAATGATTATAAAAAAGGACAACCACGTTGGTGTCCGGGTTGCGGTGACCACTTTTTCTTGGCAGCGTTTCATAAAGCGTTGGCAGAGATCGGCATAGCACCAAAAGATATCGCAGTCATCTCAGGTATTGGCTGCTCCAGTCGTCTGCCACACTATATGGCAACATACGGCATGAATACCATCCACGGCCGTGCGGCAGCTATCGCTACCGGTGCGAAGGTAGCTAATCCTAATCTTACTATCTTCCAGGTATCCGGTGACGGTGATGGTCTGGCTATCGGTGGTAACCATTTCATCCATGCAAACCGTCGTAACATCAACCTCAACATGATCCTGCTGAACAACCGTATCTACGGTCTGACAAAGGGACAGTACAGTCCTACCTCTCCCCGTGGTTTCGTGTCCAAGTCAAGTCCTTACGGAACCGTTGAGGATCCTTTCCGTCCGGCAGAGTTGTGCTTCGGCGCTCGCGGACATTTCTTCGGACGTGCCGTGGCTACCGATGCTAAGGGTATCTCTGAGGTGATGAAGGCTGCTGTTGCCCATCAGGGTGCTTCTGTCTGTGAGATCCTGCAGAACTGTGTGATCTTCAATGATCACTGTCATGATGCAGTCTATAAGCCAGACGGACGTAAGGAGAATGCTATCTATGTAGAGCATGGCAAACCGCTGATCTTCGGTCCGAACAGAGAATTCGGTCTGATGCAGGAAGGTTTCGGTCTGAAGATTGTGAAGATCGGTGAGAATGGTATCACGGAAGATGATATCCTCGTTCACGATGCTCACTGCGAAGACAACACCCTGCAGTTGAAGTTAGCGTTGATGGGTAACAATGATGGTTTCCCCATCGCCTTGGGTGTTATCCGTGATGTGGAGGCTCCTACCTATGAGCAGGCTGTTGCCGATCAGATAGAAGAAGTGAAGGGCATGAAGAAATACCACAACTTCACAGAACTTCTCGAAACAAATGATATCTGGGAAGTGAAGTAACAATTAAAGGCTGGCAAACGCCAGCCTTTAATTGTTAATATAGATTCTATTTACTTCTCTCTGCCCCGCCAGAGAGAAGTAAGCAAGAGAGAGCTCGTTGCACGCTCCGAGTCAGAACAGATTACAGCTCTTCGTACTGTGCTGCGGAACTCGCTTCGCTCAGACAGTCCTCGCACTGCCTTCGGCATCGTACTCAGTCCCTGTATCTGTTACCTGTCTCTCCCGCTATCGCAACCAATTATCAATTTTCCCGAAGAGGATGGGGTACCCCTAAACCCTAAACTCTAAACTCTAAACTATGAACTATGAACTATGAACTAATCACAGCTTTTCCCCATAGCAGAGATCACCGCAGTCACCGAAGCCGGGAACGATATATTTATTAACGTTCATGCCCGGGTCGATGACAGCCACCCATAAGGTAGCATTCTCTTCCGGTATTGCTTTCTTCACTACGTCGATACCCTCCGGTGTGGCGATGATACTGGCGATATGGATGGCTTTGGGCTTACCGTTTTTCAGTAATGCCTCATAACCGGCAGCCATGGATCCTCCCGTCGCTAACATCGGGTCGGTGATGATCAGGGTCTTTCCCTCGATGCTCGGCGATGCCATATACTGCGTGTGGATACCCACCTCGGTATGCTCGCGGTTGGTATAGACGCGATAAGCCGACACGAAAGCGTTCTCAGCATGATCAAAGATATTGAGGAATCCCTGATGGAAGGGGAGTCCCGCACGTAAGATCGTAGCTACAACCAATTGATCTTGCGGCAGGTTGACAACGGCCGTTCCTAAGGGTGATATCACCTCCCTGGCTGTATAGGTGAAGGTTTTGCTCATCTCCATCGCCATATACTCCCCGATGCGCTGGATATTATTACGGAACACCATACGGTTCAACTGATATTCCTGGTCGCGGATCTCTGCCAGATACTGATTCAGGATACTGTTCTGTTCACTGAGATTAATGATTTTCATAAGCTGTTATTTTGTTGCAAAGATAGTTTTTTTTTTCTTTCTGAGATAGAAAAGGGCCGTTTTTCTGTCTTCCCCCATGAATTATCCTGGTTGAGATCACTGACCAACTAAGACAGCATCTTTTGTAAAGTCGGATTCGCAAAAGTATTAAAGAGTGTGGGGAAACGACTCCTTTTATTATAAAAATATTATAAAATAGCTTTTTTTGCACACCTAACTTTTTGTGTGTAAGTCTTTTTTGTGTATCTTTGCCATCGGAAAATCAGGAGAGGTCCTGATAAAGGTAAAAAGATATAGATAGGATTAATTATTCAAAAAATAAATATTAGTTATGGCAAAGTTAGATTTGACACAGTATGGTATCACTGGTTCGACAGTGATCGCTCACAATCCTTCATATGAATATCTGTATGAGGAAGAGACAAAGGCCGGCCTTACCGGTTTTGACAAAGGTGTAGATACAGAATTAGGTGCTGTGAACGTGATGACAGGTATTTTTACCGGTCGTTCTCCTAAAGACAAGTATATCGTATTAGACGAGCAGAGCAAAGACAAAGTATGGTGGACCTCAGAGGAGTATCCTAATGACAATCACCCGATGACCGAAGAGGTATGGGCAAAGGTTAAGGAGATAGCTGTTAAAGAACTCTGCAACAAGGATCTTTATGTGATGGATGCTTATTGTGGTGCCAATGAGGCTACCCGTCTGCGCGTACGTTTTATCATGGAGGTAGCTTGGCAGGCTCATTTCATCAAGAATATGTTCATCCAGCCTACAGAGGAAGAACTGGAAACCTTCGAGCCTAACTTTGTTATCTTCAATGCTTCCAAGGCTAAGGTAGAGAATTATCAGGAACTCGGTCTGCGCAGTGAGACATGTGTGGCCTTCAACACCACCTCTCGTGAGCAGTGTATCATCAACACATGGTATGGCGGTGAGATGAAGAAGGGTATGTTCTCTATGATGAACTATTACCTGCCACTGCAGGGTATCGCTGCTATGCACTGTTCTGCCAACACTGATATGAAGGGTGAGAATACCGCAATCTTCTTCGGTCTTTCCGGAACAGGTAAGACCACGCTGTCAACCGACCCGAAGCGTCTGCTGATCGGTGACGACGAGCATGGATGGGATGATGAAGGTGTGTTCAACTTCGAAGGTGGCTGCTATGCAAAGGTCATCAACCTGGACAAAGAGAGTGAGCCGGATATCTATAACGCCATCAAGCGTGATGCCTTGTTGGAGAATGTTACCGTTGACGAGAATGGCAAGATCGACTTCTCAGACAAGAGCGTGACCGAGAATACCCGCGTAAGCTATCCTATCGACCATATCGAGAAGATCGTGAAACCTATTCATGGTAAGAGTGCAGGTCCTGATGCAGAGAATGTGATCTTCCTGTCTGCCGATGCCTTCGGTGTGCTTCCTCCGGTATCTATCCTTACTCCTGAGCAGACGAAGTATTACTTCCTCTCTGGCTTCACGGCTAAGTTGGCTGGTACAGAGCGTGGTATCACAGAACCTACTCCTACCTTCTCTGCTTGCTTCGGACAGGCATTCCTGGAGCTGCATCCTACAAAGTATGCTGAGGAACTGGTGAGAAAGATGGAAAAGAGCGGCGCCAAGGCTTATCTGGTAAATACCGGATGGAACGGCACAGGCAAGCGTATCTCCATCAAGGATACCCGTGGTATCATCGATGCTATCCTGAACGGTGCTATCAACAATGTTGAGACCAAGCATCTGCCTTATTTCAACTTCGAGGTACCTGTTGTGCGTGAGGGTGTTGACCGTCGTATCCTTGATCCTCGTGATACATACGAGAATGATGGTGTATGGGAAGAGAAGGCAAAGGATCTTGCATCCCGTTTCATCAAGAACTTCAAGAAATACGAAGGTAACGAGGCTGGAAAGGCACTGGTTGCTGCCGGACCGAAGCTTTAAGGGTTTACAAGATCTGGAGATTGCGAGACTTCGAGATTACGATAAAATCGCTGCTCGAACTCCTCTTAAACTATTTTACGATTATATTTCCAAAAGACCTGCCGTCATGGCGGGTCTTTTGATTTATATCAAATAACTGACTTATTCGTGATTTTTTTTATAAAAACACTTGCGGAGGTACACAATTGTTATTATCTTTGCATTGCATTCGTGAGAATGCTTCCATTTTAAGTTTTCATAGGTTAGTAGTTTGATAGATTTAAGGTAAAGATTATGTTATTAGATTTTGAAACAATCGTGATGCTGGTCTTGACATTTATTTTCACAATACTCTGTATTGTTGCATTGGTTAATACTAACATCCGGTGATTGTTTTCAGGAGGACGACGTGAGTGATTCATATCGTTCTCTTTTTTTTGTTTATAAACCAACAATAATGATTATCTTCACTCTTCACTGCCTTCGGCGATTTTAAATAAATCGTTCTCGCTCGGCAAAATTCTTCACTCTACACTCTCCGCTCTTCACTTTTTAATAAAATAAAACTTAAAAAATGCTCAATTAATTAATATTTTAGATAATAAAGCATTTAAAATCAGTTCTATTTGAGGAATTCTCATTAAATTTGCAACCTAAAATGTAAAATTAAAAAGAATGAAGAGGTTTCTTTTACCTTTAACAGCTCTCTTTATCCTGTCATTATGCTCCTGCCTGGAGTCGAATGACGAAGAAGTGGAGTATGATGACGATACCGCTATAACAGCATTCTCTTTGGGAACGCTGAACAGATATTTGCATACACTGTCAAAGTCAAAAACCGACAGTATCTATAAAGTATCCGTTACGGGCAGCAGTTATAAGTTTTATATTGATCAGACGACCCGTGAGATCTATAACCCCGACTCACTGCCTTACGGTACTGATGCGGCACATGTGATCTGCACGATAAGCAGTAAGAACAGCGGAAGAGTGGTGGTGAAGAGTATGACCAGCGACTCTCTCACTTATTATAACAGTAGTGACTCTTTGGATTTCACCTCACCACGTACGGTATATGTCTATTCCAACAGTGGGAAGGTACGCCGTGAGTACACCATCCGTGTGAATGTGCATCAGGAAGAGGCCGACTCGTTCACTTGGAAAGCCATGAGCAGCCAGACAGAGATCGCTTCTTTGCAGGCCATGAGAGGAATGAGTGCCGGTGGCCGTCTGTTGGTATTCGGAAACAAT
>JAEEGL014097925.1_pt1 | contig 18518 bp, 11 predicted proteins | sample 9134231 | NCBI WGS metagenome assembly JAEEGL01 (sample SAMN16246548, study PRJNA631951) | gut metagenome | biome: gut microbiome; feature: rumen; material: fiber-attached | host: Bos | place: Iran: Karaj | collected 2018-10 | reverse complement strand
TCGACTTAAATGTGGCTATCAAAACGGGCGAAACTGACCACAGAAAAGCAATGTTGTCTAACAGAATCAGAATCCCCTAAAAATCAAAGATGTAACAGCGTGAGAAAAAACAACTTTCGACCACCCATGATTTGCAATCCGACCGCATTGAATATCAGCATTTGCAATGCGATTATTGCGGATTTAAAATCATGATATCAAGATTCCCAAGGCCCTTCGGTATAAGCGGCGGAGCCGAGCGGCAAATCCCCCCGAACAGATGCACCGCCATCCTCGCAGTGGTAATCATAATTCTTAATCCTTAATCCCTCACCGCCCATTCTTCACTCTTCACTCTTCACTCTTCACTTCCCATTGTTAACAAGGGTTAAATCTTGCAATTGGAAAATATAAATTGTAACTTTTGGTGTATTCCATTCGTCATTTTAACAGTAAACGATGAAAGAAATCAGTTTCCGCAATGATGTACTGCCGCTGAAAAACCTGCTATACAGGTTGGCGATGCGTATCACGCAAAGACATGAGGAGGCAGAGGACATCGTGCAGGACACGCTGATCAAAGTCTGGAACAAACGCGATGAGTGGGAAAAAATCGAGTCGATAGAGGCCTGGTGTCTCACCATCTGCCGAAACTTGGCACTCGACCGCATCAGAAGCAGAAACAACCAGAACGAATCACTAGACAACATCAAGTCTGACACGCCCGACAAAGACGGCACACCCTATGAGCAAATGCTCCAACGCGACCGCATCGAATTGGTCAGACGAATGGTGAACGCACTGCCCGAGAAACAACGAAGTTGCATGCAACTGAGGGATTTTGAGGGTAAAAGTTACAAGGAAATCGCCGAAATCCTCAACATCAGCGAGGATCAGGTGAAAGTAAATATCTTTAGGGCCCGACAGGCCATCAAGAACAAATATCAACAGATCGAGGGATATGGACTATAAATACATCGAGCAACTGCTGGAGCGCTACTGGCTCTGCGAGACCTCTCTGGAGGAAGAGCAGATCCTGCGCACATTCTTCAGTCAGGAGAATGTACCGGTGAACCTGTTGCCCTACAAGGACCTGTTCACTTATGAGCAGGAAGATGTGGAGACCATGCAGTTGGGAGATGATTTCGACCGCAGGTTGCTGGAGATGGTCGGAGAGGTGGCTCCCGTCAAGGCACGCACCATCAGTCTCACGCAGCGTCTCAAACCGCTCTTCAAGGCTGCGGCCATTGTGGCCATCATCCTCACACTGGGCAATGCCATGCAGGTGGCGATGAAGCCTGCCGAGACACCCAACATCGCTGGCAACAACGGATATGATGAAGTCACGCAGGAGGGCATCTCAGTCGCCATCGCCGACACCATGAAGCAGGACTCGATGAAGATCACCGAGGCGCCCATCATCAAATGATTAATTTCTATGCTTTTAATATAACATCAAGGTTTAGTAAAACAATCATGAAACTGTGAAGTTTCAATTCTCTCAAATTTTTCATAGCATACTGACGGAGATGCCGCTGCGACCGCAGCGGCATCTTGGTATTTGTATGAAAATGATTTCAACACAGAGATACAGAGGCACAGAGTTTTTTGTCCCGAATTTCCCCGAATAATAATTCAACACAGAGATACAGAGACACAGAGTTTTTTATCCCGAATTTCCCCGAATAATAATTCAACACAGAGATGCAGAGACACAGAGTTTTTTATCCCGAATTTTAGAATTTGAGAATTCATTCTAATGATAATTTGTCTAAGGAATCAAGGAATTAGGGAGTCTCCCTCTCCTTTGGAGAGGGCAGGGGAGAGGTATTGCGGTCAGAATTAATGAACAATTACATGCATTTCGTGTTTCTTTACATATAATTACCATATAATTTCCCATTAATTTTTCATTACCTCCCTTCGGTCAGTGGGTCTTCGACAAATCTCTCTGTATCTCCATGTCTCTGTGTTGAGAAAATCCGAGTCGATTCGTGAAATTCGTGGTTTCGCACGTTCGGGCGGATTTGTAATCCGACCGTGTTTAATATCAGGATTTTTAATCCGATAAAATTCTGATAATGAATATAATACGCGGTAGTTGTCGGCATTACAAATGCCTATAATCAATACTGGCAGATTCTTTAGACCCTTCGGGAAAAAGCGGCGAAGCCGAGCGGCAAATCCGCCAGAACGCGAAATACGCGGTAGTAGTCGGCATTGCAAATGCCTATAATCAATACTGGCAGATTACAAATCCGCCAGAACCGCCAACGGCCGCACGTTCGGGCGGATTTGTAATCCGACCGCGCTTAATATTAGGATTTATAATCCGATAAGATTTTGATAATGAATATAATACGCGGTAGTTGTCGGCATTACAAATGCCTATAATCAATGCTGGCGGATTGCAAATCCACCAGAACCGCCACCCGCCAACGGCCAACAGCCAACGGCCAAAGTTATTCTCTGTATCTCCGTGTCTCTGTGTTGAGAAAATCCGAGTCGATTCGTGAAATCCGTGGTTGCTTTTTTGGAAGAATGTGGCATTTCTCTTTTAAACCATTCCCGTTGCATTTCGTCTAAACAAAGTTATGAAGCGATTGTATATATTGATGCTGCTCATGGTTCTGGCAGCATGCGTTTTTGCGCAAGGACAAGTAAAGGGAAAAATACTCGATAAAGCCAATGATGAACCACTGGGATTTGTAAATGTAGTCATCAACCGCGCCGGCGAGACCAAGATGGTGAAAGGAGCCATCACCGATGAGCAAGGCAACTTCAACATCGAAGGACTGGCAAACGGCAACTACGACCTCGTAGTCACCTTCGTGGGCTACAAGACACTGAAGCGAACTTTCTCTCTCACGGCAGCCCGCCCCACACATCATTTCAACGCCCTGTATATCTCTGAGGACACCCACCAACTCAAGGAGGTGACCGTCACCGGACAGCGCGCCATCATGAAACTGGAGGTGGACCGCAAGTCGTTTGACGTGACGCAGGACATCGCCAACGCAGGCGGGTCGGCCAGCGACGTGCTGGAGAACATCCCCTCCGTGGAGGTCGACAACGACGGCAATGTGTCGCTCCGTGGCAACACCAGTGTGGAGGTGTGGATCAACGGCAAGGCCAGCGGCCTCACCGCCGACAACCGCGCCGAGATCCTGCAGCAGTTGCCCGCAGAGAGCATCGAGCGCATCGAGGTCATCGACAACCCCTCAGCCAAATACTCCGCCGAGGGCAGCGCCGGCATCATCAACATCGTGCTCAAGAAAGACCGCAAGGCAGGCTATTACGGTTCGGTGCAGGCAGGTGCCAACACCCGTGGCGGTGCCAATACGAGCGTCAACTTCAACTACAACAGTCCGCTCCTGGATGCCTACGCCAATGTCGGTTTCCGTCACCGCCGCAACGAGGGAGGGTCGGAGAGCCACACCAACTATCTCACCAACAATACCTACCAGAATGCCTTCGGAGAGTCAGAGGGGCAGGGCAACAACCTCTTCATGCGCGCCGGTGTCACCCTTCATGCCTCCAAGAACGACGACTTCACCCTGGCAGGCATGTTCATGAAGGGCGGCAACAAGAACTGGAACACCACCCCCTATCACTATGGCGTCATCGGGGCGCCCAACGACTCCTACATGATGATGCGCCGCTCCTTCTCACACGGTGACATGGGGATGCGCAATGTGGAGTTCAACTACCGCCACCTCTTCGGCAGCGACCGCCATTTCCTCGACCTCATCGTGGAGTACGGCCATTGGGGCGGCGACAACGACAATATCCACCAGGACTCCACGGTCTATTACGACCCCATCCGCCCCTCCGCGTATGATTACCTCTCAAGGCCGATGAACATGCGCAACCGCAACTGGGAGATCAGGCTCGACTACGAGAACCCCATCACGGAGAACCTGAAGTTGGAGGCGGGATACAACGCACGGCTGTCGCACGAGAACACCCCGCAGGAGAGTTATGCCGACAGCACCACATGGGACGGCCGCTTCCTCGTGGAGGACAAGGCATATTTCAACCGCTTCATCTACGACAACGACATCCACGCCCTCTATGCCACCCTCAACTGGAAACTGGGCCGGTTGGGCATCATGGCGGGTCTGCGCGGAGAATACTGGAAGGTGAACACCGAGAGTTACACCTGGGAACAGGAGCATGACGCATCCAAGCGGGAGAAACCCTTTAAGAAGGACTATTTCCAACTCTTCCCCAGCGTGTTCCTGTCATATCAGATCACCGACAACGACCAGTTGCAACTCAACTACACCCGTCGTCTGCGCAGGCCATGGGGCGGACAACTCAACTCGTTCCGCAACACCAGCGACGCATCGATGATCTCCTTCGGCAACCCGCTGCTGACACCCGAATACTCCAACCTCTTCTCGCTCAACTACCTCCGCACATGGACGGCCCACTCGCTGCTGGTGAGCGCCTACTACCGCCCCACCTCCGACGTGATGCAGCGCATCGTGTGGCAGAGCAGGGTCGACGGCAGGATGTACAGCACCTCGGAGAACGTGGCGAGCAGCAAGAGCAGCGGACTGGAGATCACGGCGAAGAACAAACTCTTCAAGATCCTCGACCTCTCGACAACCGCCAATTTCTATTACTACAAACTGGATGGCTTCACATACGTCATCGACGGACAGACGGTGACGGGCGAGGAGAACCACAACTTCACGTGGAACGCCCGCATGCAGGCTAGCCTCAGGCTGCCCTACGACATCTCGGTGCAGACCACCTTCAACTACCGTTCCAAGCAGGTCATCTCACAGGGATACCGCAAGCCCAACTACGGCATCAACCTGGGCATCAGGAAGAACTTCTTCAACAAGATGTTCACCCTCGCCATCAACTGCCGCGACGTGCTCAACTCACGCAAATGGGAGAACGAGACCAACAGCGAGACCTTCACGCGCCACCAGAAGAACTGGCGCCAGAGCCGCACCGTCAACTTCACCCTCACGTGGAATTTCGGCAACATGAAGCGGAAGCAGCAGCGCGACGGCGACCAGCGCGACGGCGACCAGCGTGATGACGACGAAATGCAGAACAACAACAGTTTCGGCGGAATGGAGGATTAATCCTCCATTTTTTTGTGGCCAACCGCCAACGGCAACGGCCAACAGCCACCCGCCAACGTTATTCTCCGTGTCTCTGTGTTGAAATATTATTCGTGCATTTTGTGCATTTCGTGGTTTCTTTAACATATAATTGCCATATAGTATCTGTTCAGCGAATAGTATCAAGGAGTGCCCTTTCGGGCAGAAATCCTACAAATCAATTCAAATCTGTCAAATCTTTTTATTTTTCACAATAGAAATATGTTTGATTTGTAAAGATTTGGAAGATTTGACTTCCGCTTCGCACGTCGACCGTTGGTTCTCGCCGAAGGCGACTCTAAAACATATTCGCTGAAGAGTTATGCCATATCATTTCCCTTTATTCTCTGTATCTCCGTGTCTCTGTGTTGAAATATTATTCGTGTATTTCGTGGTTCCTTTAACATATAATTACCATATAATTCCCCATTAATTTTTTATTACCTCCCTTCGGTCAGTGGGTCTTCGACAAATCTCTCTGTATCTCCGTGTCTCTGTGTTGAAATATTATCCGTGTATTTCGTGTTTTTTTAACATATAATTGCCATATAATTCCCCATTTTCCTAAAATCCGCAGTTAGGATTTTGGGGAAATTTTGCATGGCGACATTTACCTCCGTTCTGGCAGTTTTTGCTCATTTTTGGCGTTTTGTAGCCTTCTGGCGCACTTCAGGTGGCTCTGTGGCGCACAATCCCCCCCCTCCCCATAAAGGCTTCGCTGTACTGGTAGCCAACCAGACTGCTACGAAGCCCAAGAAAAGCGTCTACATGGGGCATGACACGATGCTTGAAAAGATTGATGACGAAAAAAATCCCACCGAATGGAGTGAATTCTTCAGATTTAATTTGTACCTTTGTTACCATAATGTCAGTTTCATATCTTTTGTTTTCCACTCACAAAGATAAGTGAAATCCCTGACATTGCAAAATCCTGAGCAACTTTTTGTTGCTCAGGAACTTATAAAAAATATTAAATAAAAAACTGCGGATTTAAGGTTTATGAGGAAGATTTCTTTGAAGATGATGGCAGTGGCACTGCTGCTGACATGCACCTGCCAGATGATGGCACAAATGCCAAAGGCTCTTGAAGTGAAAGAGATGAAACTGAGCAACGGCATGACAGTATGGCTCAACGAAGACCACTCAGTGCCACAAGTATATGGCGCCGTGGTGGTGAATGCCGGAGCAAAAGACTGCCCAAACACGGGCATCGCACACTACTTCGAGCATGTCATGTTCAAGGGCACAGAGGAGATAGGCACCATTGACTACAAACAGGAGAAGCCATGGCTTGACTCCATCTCGGCAGCCTATGACCGCCTCGCAAGCACTAAGGACGAAGCAATGCGCGCAGCCATCCAGAAAGACATCAACCGCCTGAGCCTGAAAGCTGGAGAATATGCCATCCCCAACGAGTTCAACAACTTGATTTCACAGTTTGGCGGCAGCAAATTGAACGCCGGCACATCGTACGACTTCACATTCTACCACAACAAGTTCATGCCACAGTATATGGAGCAGTGGTGCATCCTCAACAGCGACCGCTTGATAAACCCGGTGTTCCGCATGTTCCAAGGAGAATTGGAGACCGTATACGAGGAGAAGAACATGAACGACGACAAAACCAGCGATGCCATGCGCAAGATTGTGTTCAAAGAGCTGTTTGGCACCAACGGCTATGCCTACCCGGTGATAGGAAGCACCGAGAACCTGAAAAATCCCAAGCTCTCCGACATGAAGAACTTCTACAACAAATACTATGTAGGGAGCAACATGGGTCTGATTTTGGCTGGTGACATCGATGCGGAAAACATCATGCCGCTGCTGGAACGCACCTTCGGCCGAATTCCACAAGGGGTGAAGCCAACACGCGTAAAGTCACCCTTGCCCGACATTCTCCAGGAGCGCACCGTGGAGATGCGTCTTCCCATCCCTCTGATCAATCTTGACCTGCTCGTCTTCAAGTCGCCAACAGAATATGAGAAGGATGCCAATGCAGTGGATATTGCAACAAAGATTCTATCCAACGGGAAAGCCGGCAAGCTCGACTCTCTTGCCAATGAGGGGAGATTCTTGATGGCTGTCATGTCAGCCACCGCATTGAACGACGCAGGGGTGACAATGATGATACTGATTCCCAAACCGCTCTCCAAGACTGAAAAGGCTGAGCAAGCCTGCCTGAAAGAGATTCAGCAAGTGATAAACGGCAACTTCAGCGACAAGATGTTTCAAGCAATAAAGCAAGAAAACCAAAGAGAGGCCATCCTGGAATTGGAGGAATTGGACAGCCGTTTCCAAAAAATGGTCATGACAATGAGCAGCGGACATGACTGGAAGGACTATGTAGACAAGGTGAATGACATAGACAACGTGACAAGAGACGACGTGATAGCTGCCGCTAAGCGGTATTACGACGCCCCCTTCATACGTTTCAAGAAGAAATATGGCAGTGTGGAGAAAGACAAGATGTCACAACCGGGCTACATCCCTGTGGTGCCTAAGAACAAAGCCGCAGAGTCGGAATATGCCAAGCGACTGACATCCATGCCAGTAAAGGCCATCGCCCCTCGCCTCCTGGACTTGGATAATGATGCCACCACCACCTCGCTTGGCGGTCAGGCAATGCTATACACGACAAAGAACCCCGTGAACGACCTCTTCAAACTGACCATCAACTACAACCGTGGCACGAAGGCAGACAACCGCCTGGAGATTGCTTCCGGGTTCATGTCGGAGATTGGCACCGACTCCCTCACCCATCAGGAGTTTGCATCTGCCCTCCAACTTTTAGGTGCTGACTTGGACTTCTCCAGCACGAATAGCACGACATCAATCGAAGTGACTGGCGTGGACAAGAATTTCGACGCCACCATGCAATTGGTGAACCATCTCCTGCTCCATCCCAAGAGCAACGACAAGATACTCAAGACTATAAAAGACGCTTTGAAATCGTCTGAGAAATCCCTCACCGAGGAGAACACCGACGTGTTGAAGTCGATGCTGAAAAAGGTCACATTGGGTGGCCAGTCGTCCGACCTGAACCGCTTGACCTACAAGGAAGCAAAGAAAATGACCGGCGAGGAACTCATCAGCATCTTCGACCAAGTGTACGGCTACGCCTGTGACATCATCTATAGCGGCACACTCGACAGCCGCGAAGTGGAGGCTGTGGTGCGCAAGACATTGCCCGTGGAGCGCAGCAAGGCTGCATACGTGGACTATTCCAGCGAATTCATGGGATACGACAGGCCGACAGTATATGTCTATGACATGCCCAAGTCGCGCCAGACTCTCTTCTTCGCCTACGACAGGCTGAAGGCGATGCCCTCAAAGGAAGCGCGCGTGCCAGCATATCTCTTCGAAGAATATTTCGGGGGAGGAATGTCGTCGGTGCTGTTCCAGGAAGTGAGGGAATTCAGGTCGATGGCATATACCACCGCAAGCAATCTGTATAACCTATCATTGAAAACGAAGCCAAACGCCCCACTCGGCATCATCAGTTACGTAGGCACACAAGGCGACAAGACAATGAGCGCCATCACATTGGTGGACTCACTGCTACACGAAATGCCACTGATAGAGAAGAACTTCAAGATTTCAAGGCAGAATCTCATCAACAACATCAACAACGAATATCCATCGTTCCGCGAGATTGGCGAAAAGATAGCAGCACACCGCAGAAAAGGTTACACGGAAGACAAGGACACGGGCATGGCCGAGCTCTACAATGCCGCCACCATGGAGGATGTCAAGAAATTCTTTGAGAACAACATCAAGAATGATGCCGGCCACCGCGTATGGGGCATCGTCGGCAACAAGAAGAAACTCAACCTCAAGGAATTAGAAAAATACGGACAGGTGGTGTTTCTCAAGGAGAAGGATTTGTTCAGGAAGTAGGGGGCAGGCATTAGCCTGCACACCCACTTCCTCAGAATTGACAGGAAAATGATGCCATCAACGACCGTCCCCGCAGGAAATGCGGGGCATGCTGGTAATTGGGTCCGCAGATGTAATGGTCTGTATTGAAGATGTTTTCGCAGTCCAAGGATATCTGGAAATTATGTTTGTAACCATACTTGACACCAAGGTCGAATAGCATCTTCGGATCCACGAAGAAATCTTCTTCTTCAACATCATCGTAATTCAGTTTTTTTCCGATATATGAAGTGTGGCCATACACCTTGAACTCGTGGGTCTTTCCCTGAAGCAATTTCCATGCACCATGGAGATTGAGCGTGAAATGAGGCACGCCAGCGACCATTTTCTCAAAGAGTTCCGAGAGGCAGCGCAGCGCGGATTTAAGGATATTTTTTAATTCTCTGTATCTCCGTATCTCTGTGTTGAAATATTATTCGTATATTTGCATTTGGAATGATTCAAACGACTAACCAAGGAGCCAAAGTTATGAAGAAAATATGGATCATGCTGTTGTTTTGTGCCGTCACGATGACCTCGTGCAACAGCAAACAGAATCAGGCAAATGCAAGCACATCCGTCGGTACGGATAGTATGGCAGCCGTTGCTGCAGATACCGCAGTGGTAGAAGAACCGTTTGATCTCAAAGCCATCGCCAAGGCCATTGAGGGCTGCACTTACCTGTCAGGGTTCGAGAATGGCGTAGCCTTTGCCGATAAGGACGACGGGCGGATTTACTTCGACCTGCAGGGCCGCAAGGTGGAGCGCCCAGAGGATCAGGTAGACCCCGATGCGCTGCATGTGAAATTCAAGGATGGAAAGCATGGCTTCGTCAATAACGAAGGCAAGGTGGTCATACCTTATAAGTACGATTTCGCCCTCGATTTCAGCGACGGTATGGCCCTGGTCTGCGACGAAAACGGCTATATTGGCTATATCAATACGAAGGGCGAACTCGTCATACCTTATAAGTACGATAACCCATCCGAGCGAAATGGCAATGACTTCCATGAAGGGCTCTGTGCCGTCGTGGTAGATGGTGAGCATGAGTGGTTCAGTTATATTGACAAGACCGGCAAACTGGCCTTTCCCGGCGTCTTCAGTCGGGATGGCGATTTCAGCGACGGGCTGGCTGCTGTCACGACAACGGGTGAAAACCGTCAAAGCGGCTATATCGACCATTCAGGCAAGATGGTGATCACATTGCCGGAAGGATGGTATGGTCACAAGTTCAACGATGGAGTGGCAAAGATAACGAATGGCAAGTCATGCTTTATCATCGACAAGACTGGCAAACGCCTCTTCGAGGTGAACAGTGACCTGGTATACGCTGGTTCCGACATCATATATTCAGAAGGCCTTGCCGTCGTCTATGGTAAAGGCAAATACCAGAATAAAATAGGTTTCATAGACAAGACAGGCCGCATCACCTTCTCCCTCGACGAAGAATAGACCAACGCCAACGTTATTCTCTGTATCTCCGTGTCTCTGTGTTGAGAAAAAGGAAAAGGGGCGAGGAATGCGATTCCTGCCCCTTTCTTGAGAAATTGTTGTCTCACCGATCATCGCTATGATCTCATCTTGTTTTTCAACCAATTCACTAACTTACTAACCTATTATCAACCAAAAACCAAAACTATGAATCTATATCTTTTCGTATGAATCTACTATTCTGCTTTTGACACTACAAAGTTACGACGGGATTTCCCGCCATGAAAATAATTCCCGCTTTTTCTCCCCATCTCGTTGCGACACCATCCCCATCCTGCGACAGATCCCTCTGACGCCCTCAAAATCTGTCGCTCACGAAGTTTTTTTGTCCCGAATTTTAGAGATTTGTCGAAGACCCACTGACCGAAGGGAGGTAATTATAGAATTCATTCTAATGATAATTTGTCAAAGGAATCAAGGAATTAGGGAATCTCCCTCTCCTTTGGAGAGGGTCGGGGAGAGGTGTCCCTCCTTTGGAGGGGGTCAGGGAGAGGTGTCCCTCTCCTTTGGAGAGGGTCGGGGAGAGGTGTCCCGGTCATAATTAATGAATAATTACATGCATAATTCGCGTTTCTTTTTTCACATATAATTACCATATAAAGACCATTAATTTTTTATTCTCAGTATCGCACGTTCGGGCGGATTTGTCGCTCGGCCAACTACCAACCGCCAACCGCCAACCTCCAACCACCAACTGCCAACCGCCAACCGCCAACTGCCAACTACCAACTGCCAACCCCCAACAGCAATAATTTTCAATTTTCAATTTTCAATCTTCAATTTTTAAACTTTTTCCCCCCTTCTTTTCACTATTCTTGCAAAAATGCACTACCTTTGTGATTAGAATGGAGAAATCCGTTCTGACGCCATCTCGCGCCAGCAGTTCCCCACCCCTTCAGGGGCGGGGTTAGGGGCGGGGTAAATAACTAAGAACAAAAAACATCATTCCTAAACACAATTAATGAGAATAAACAAACCATAAACGAAACCGAGTATTGAACATCCTTGATTAGGCTGATATACCAGAATTAGGACCTCAGGAAACACGTCAGTCAGGCAAGGCAACGGATGTTCACGCTCTTACAAGGGGCGTGGACTGTTCGATTGTTGTCTGACGTAGGCCGTCCTAAGCCATGGTATAGCACCAGTCAACATCTGCGCCCTCTTTTCAAACGAAAAGGGGGCTTTTTTGTGCCCTTTAAAAGAAAATGTATTATTCACAATTGAAAAATACTAAATAAAGAACAAATTTCTTTTTAAGGAATAAAAAAATCATAATTTTATCTTTTCGAAATGATATGACAAATTGCTTATGCGGTATGGAATAGATATATTTTCAGGAGCGGGAGGACTGAGCCTTGGAGCAGAGATGGCTGGTATTAGAATAAGCACAGCCATCGAAATCAACAAGAGCGCAGCCCAAACATTCTTGCGTAATCATAAGGGAGCGGAAGTACTGCAAAACGATATACAAGAAATAGATCCCAAGAATTTAATCAAAGACAACAAACCTGTGTTTGTTATAATGGGAGGTCCGCCTTGTCAAGGCTTTTCAATGTCCAATACAAGGACACGAAATATGGAAAACTCCAAGAATTATTTATTCTTAGAGTTCGTCCGTTTTGTTCAGGAAATCAGACCTGCGTGGTTTGTTTTGGAAAATGTATGGGGTATAACAAACATTAACGAGGGGAAGACGCAATCCATGATTGAAGATTGCTTTCGTGCCATTGATGGGTACGATAACATATCATCTTCCATTTTGTGGGCATCAGATTATGGAGTACCCCAGAAACGCAACCGTTTCTTTTTGGTTGGGAATAGATTAGGAATAGATTTCAAATTCCCCAAGAAACTTAATTCTATTGTCACTGTTGAAGAGGCAATAGGAGATTTACCTTCTTTGCAGAATGGCGAAATGTTGGAAGAAGCTTCATACACTAAAACATTAGAAGAAGCTAGTGAATATGCACAATTGATGAGGAATGGTTCAGACAAAGCACGTCAAAATTATGTTTCCCGAAACAACGATCTGGTTATTGAGCGTTACAAATATATCGGTCAAGGACAGAATTGGCGTGCCATTCCCGATTTCCTAATGCAGAACTATGCAGACAAAGGTCGATGCCATAGTGGTATCTACAAACGTCTCAGGGCAAACCAGCCTTCTGTTGTTATTTCCAATTATCGGAAGAGCATGTTGATTCACCCCTATGAAGACCGTGGCATATCAGTTCGTGAAGCAGCAAGACTACAAAGTTTCCCTGACACTTTCATTTTTGAGGGTTCATTGATGCATATACAACAGCAGATAGGCAATGCTGTTCCACCGCTACTAGCTAAAGCTGTTTTCAGACAAATAATTAAACAGACTAAGGAACATGAGTAGAAGTAAGCAACTACTTCCAAAAGCAGCTACTCTCATGGGGTCATTACGCTCCATGGGATATTCCTTTGAATCTGCCATTGCTGATGTAATTGATAATAGTATTAGTGCACACGCATCGAAAGTACAGGTCCTTTTCCCTACAAACCCTCTCGCAAATTTGGCTGTAGGTATCTTGGACAATGGCGAAGGAATGTCGAATGACGAGTTGCTTGAAGCCATGCGCTACGGCAGTATTGCTTCAGAGGAACAAAGGGCTGATGATGATTTGGGGCGATTTGGCATGGGAATGAAATCCGCATCATTATCTCAATGTCGTCGCTTGACAGTTATAAGCTTTGATGGCACGGAGAGCCACGGATATCGATGGGATTATTCATACATATTAGAGAAACAGGACTGGATAATACAAGAATTGAATAAGAAAGAAATAGAATCAGTCCCGTACATCGAATTATACTTCAAACAAAAAGCAGGAACATTGGTTGTTTGGGATGATTTTGATGTACTAGCAAAATCAAGCGGAGGTCAAGTATATGAAACATTAGTTGAATTAAGAACCACGGTTGAGCAGTCCTTGGCCCTTATTTTTCACAGATACCTTTCTGCGACAGACAACACTAAATTGGAAATACAGATTAATAATTTTTCCATCGTACCATTAGACCCATTTCTTGAACGACATCCCAAGACAACAAGAAAAAAGGAAAGAACAATAGCCATACCTGATAGCGAAGGAATTGAAAGACTTATTAGGATCAAGCCTTACATTCTTCCCTTTGCAACAGATCTCAGAGAGAAAGACAAGAAATTAATAGGAGGCATAGAAAACCTTAGGGCAAAACAGGGCTTTTATGTCTATCGAAATAAGAGGCTCATTATATGGGGCACATGGTTTGGAATGAACAAACGTGCTGAATTAACGAAGAACGCCCGTATTAGGGTTGATATACCCAATAGCCTTGATGACATTTGGGCTATTGATATCAAGAAACAGAATGCGAGTATTCCCAAAAAGATTCTTAACCAAATGAAGAAAACTGTCATGGAAGCACTGGAAATCTCTGTAAACCAGCAGACATATCGTGGCAGAACTCGTAATGTGAATGATAATCTTGATTATATTTGGGAGAGGAAAGAAGGACGTAACAACACTTTTTTCTATCAAATAAATCGAGCAAGCAAACTATACCAATACATAAAAGAAAAGATGTCTGATGATGACATCACATATCTTGACATGCTTGTTACTGAAATAGAGAAGAATATTCCTATTCAACAGATGTACATTGACAAGAGCAATGAAGCGATTACTATTGAAGAAACAGATTCTCGTTTGGATGATGTATTCCAAATGGCTGTAGCAATGGCAAAGACGCTTATATCTCTCAGAACTGACAGTATTGAATCCATTATAGAGGATTTAATGAAATCAGAACCTTTCTGCCACTATCCTAAGCTAAAAGATCTATTGACAAAAGACTTGCAAGATGAACATAAATGAAGAACAATATTCAATATTGAAGTCCTTCGCGAGCAATTTTATCAGGGCTGACGAAGAACAAGGTAAAGAGATAAGAATAGAATCTCTTGATGCATATATAGAAAGAGCTATAAGCCTTTTGCCTTTTCAACCAGACGAGGATACAAGGAAAAAATTAAGGACAGACCTTGAATATCAACATAAGATTGTTCACGAAAGAGGTCACGCAATTTTCGACAATTATGACGATGAACATAATTGGTATTCTAACTTGACCATTACTAATCCGTTCTTTTGGCCCCGTTACAAAGACTATATGCGGGAACATACGACGATAAGCCCTCGTAGTATTAATCTTTTGGAAGATGTAACTCTACCCGACATATTAAATTGTCTTGGGAATCCCAATGAGGTATTTGAAGGAACCCGTTTTGTTCGTGGTCTGGTTATCGGTGATGTGCAGTCTGGGAAAACCGCTACTTATATTGGATTGATTTGCAAGGCTGCCGACGCTGGTTATAAAGTGGTTATTCTGTTGGCCGGTATAACGGAAAGCTTGCGCCAACAAACACAAGAGCGCATAGATGAGGGAATTGTTGGTTCAACTTTGAAATTGGAAGGCAAAAGAGAAATAAGGAAAAACGTAGGAGTTGGATTGCCTATCAGGGCAACGTCATTTACCTCATGTGTCAATGATTTCGTGGGAAATTGTGACAAAATCACGATGTCGCTTAATTCTCATAAATCGTTGGTGCTATTTGTCATCAAGAAAAACGTTTCAGTTTTGAGGAAATTGCTAAAGTGGCTTGAAGAACAGAATATTGACCCTGTAACGGGTTATATCGATGTTCCGATGTTACTAATAGACGATGAAGCAGATAATGCATCCGTCAATACAAGAAAAGACGAGACAGACCCAACACAGACTAATAAGTTGATTCGCCAAATATGCCATTTGTTTAAGAATTCCACATATGTAGGTTTCACGGCTACACCATTCGCAAATGTGTTCATAGATCCTGATTCCATTGACAGCATGAAGCATGCTGATTTGTTTCCCAAGGATTTTATCTATGCATTGGAATCGCCATCCAACTATGTGGGTGCAAGCAAAATATTCTACTCTGATGGCATATACCACAAAAACCTCCGTTATATAACGGACATAGAAGAACCAGATTACACTTCAGAAGAATACAAGGAGGATTCAAAATATGATATAGAAAAACTCAATGCTGGCCCTTTCTATTATAGGCACAAGAAAGAATGGGATGGTATATTGCCTGATTCTTTGCGAGAATCCGTACTTTGTTTCTTCCTTGCCAATGCCATTAGAGACCTTCGGGGGCAAAAGTCAGCCCCAAGGAGCATGCTTGTAAATATGAGTCGTTTTGTAAAAGTGCAAACAAAAATAACAGCTTATATTGAAAGACTGTATAATGAAACATACGACGATATCCGTTTCAATTTCTATGATAAGGACTCAGCCAATCATAGTTTACCCTTGTATAGGGAACTTCAAAGGATTTGGGAAAAGCATTTTCACGACATCAAAGATGTGTCATTCGTAAGTGTTGTCCAAAAGAAAACTCTACTTAATGCAATAGAGAAAATACTTGTTATGACAGTCAATGGCTCCAAGCAAAGTGGCAAGCTTGATTATAAAGCCAATAAATCACTCAGGGTTATTGCTGTTGGCGGTCTTGCCCTTTCGCGCGGTCTTACACTAGAAGGCCTTATGGTAAGTTATTTTTATCGCAATACTGCGACATTCGATGTTTTAATGCAAATGGGACGTTGGTTTGGTTATCGGCCAGGGTATGAAGATCTTTTCCAAATTTGGACGAGTCAGATTAGTGCAGACTGGTATGCAGAAGTGGCCAATGCCTCCCAAGAACTAAAGGATGATATTCGCAATATGAGGGAACAACTTCTCACTCCCAAGGACTTTGGCATCAAGGTTAGAGACAATTGTGACGACCTGCAAATTACAGCCTCCAATAAGATGCGGTCAGCATCAAGCATATTTATGCAATACTCTTTTTATGGTAACATTTATGATACCCCATACATAACATATAACAGTGACCATAATAGGCAAAACTTAAAACAGGTGAAAGACCTAGCTGCAGAACTATTTAGAGAAAGATATGAATTACGCTATGCTGATTATAAAAAAAAATCAAAAGACGTAAATGATTCAAGAGATGGATCCTCTCGGTATTTTGCTGATGTTCCCAAATCAACCATTATTGAGTTTCTAAAAGGAATCAAGTGTTCTATGGCCAATCCCAACTTTGACAAGGCCAACATATTGGAGTTTCTATCTAATGATAATAATATAGGAATCGAGAAATGGAATGTAGTCTTTGAAGGTGGCGATAGCAACAAGAAATACAACATTGACGGACTTGAAATGATAAATTGTATGAATCGTGCAATCTATCATAGCAATAAAAATGTAATTCAAATAAGTGCTCGTCGGCGTGTCCTTTCAGGAGGAACAGAAGGAAAGTTTGCCTTATCCAAAGAAGAGATTGAAAGTGCTGAAAAGAAATGCCGCGATGCATGGGGGGTTGATGGTCAAAAAAGGAATATACCTGTAAAGGCCTATTTTGAATATCTACCTACACGTAACCCCATTCTCGTAGTGATGCAAATCATTCCTAATGAACCAAAAGGAGAAGACCCCGAACCCGAGAAGCTGAAACAATTCAGAGAGGAATTAGGTGAAGAGCGAATCTTGGCATTTGCTATAGGTTGCCCAGGTGTCAGAGAGGCAGGAAGGGCTGTTTCATATAAAGTAAACAAAATTTATCAACGGCTTAATATTGAGGGCGATGAACCCGAGGAGGACGACAATGAAGAATGACATCTATAGATTATTCTCTGAGGATTTCCCCAGCAGACATTTCGTTCGTATTGGCGAGAACAAACACATTAGCCTATATATAGGCAGGGATGATGACGCTCGCTACTCTTTTGATTTCCGTGGGATTTTTAAACCTAGTAGAATACCGAGTTCTGATGTAATAGACGTTGGTCAATACAAAGATGAAACGGCACTGACCCTCCGTTTTTCTCTTGATAATAGTGAGTTGCTGGAGTACTTTTGCATTTTCTGTCAGGATATGTTAGAATCAACCAAAGCTATCATTGATGATGAAACAGCATATAAGACATTAAGAGCGCGTTATTTCTCATGGCGCCAGTTGTTTAAACCAGACAAAGGAAAATTGACAGAAACAGAAATTATGGGACTCATAGGTGAACTTCTTTTCTTGCAATCAAGGCTTTTTCCAGAGAAAGGCATTGATAAAGCTATTGAAAGTTGGACAGGTATTGAAAAAGCCCACAAAGACTTTTCCTTTGATGATGTATGGTATGAAATTAAGACCATTAACTTTGGCAAGGAATCCGTTAGAATATCGTCTATAGAACAACTGGATTGTGATGTTGACGGCCATCTGGCTGTTTATGTATTGGAAAAGATGAGTCCAAACTTTAATGGCATAAAGCTTAACAAACTGGTTTCTGAAATAATTGCCCAATTAGACAAAGCGACCCAAAAGGAGTTGTTTATGGACAAGCTAAATCTATATGGTTTTGATTTTTCTCCAGAATATGACCAATGGGTGTTCTCTCTACGAGACTTCTCTATTTATTATGTGTCTGTTAATGATTTTCCACGCATAAGCAGAACTATGATACCTGAAGCTGTAACTAAGGTTACGTACGAGATACTGCTTAATGAGATACAGCAATATAAAGAAACAATAAATTAAGTGAGATATGGATATCGAAGAATACCGCAAACAATTTATTGACGAGATTCGCTTTGAGGCGGAACATGAGGGGACTGACCCAGAAAGCATGTTCATAGAAAAGACTTTGAACGAGCTCGAAGAGATAGGTGAACTGAATGACCCAATACCGATGAGTGTGGAAATGCGTGGTAGCAGAAACCGCTTGCTGGCCTTCGATGCATATGCTTACGATGAAGCAGATGGTGCTCTTGTGCTTATAGCAAGTGATTTTACTAATCAGCGTGATGTAGCTCCAACATTGACGAATACAAGAATAGAAGAGCTCTATACCCACATGCTTAATTTCATTGATGAGACAGTAAATGGAAATCTTT
>JAEEGL013488757.1_pt1 | contig 18518 bp, 17 predicted proteins | sample 9134231 | NCBI WGS metagenome assembly JAEEGL01 (sample SAMN16246548, study PRJNA631951) | gut metagenome | biome: gut microbiome; feature: rumen; material: fiber-attached | host: Bos | place: Iran: Karaj | collected 2018-10 | reverse complement strand
TTTTATGGATTTAACAGCAATTCTTACTTCACTGCTGACACTCCTTGCAGGCATCGGTGTATTTCTGATCGCGTGTCAGATGATGAGCTCGAATCTGGAAGCGGCGAGCTCGGAGAGACTGAAAAAGCTCTTCTCAAAAGCATCCAACAGTAAACTGACGGGCGTTGGAATCGGTGCGCTGGGAACGGCCGCCATCCAGAGTTCCGGTGCCACGACGGTGATGACCATCGGCTTTGTCAATGCCGGCATCATTTCTCTCTCACAGGCCGCCACCATCATCTATGGCGCCAATATCGGCACAACCATTACCGCGCAAATCGTAGCCCTGGGTATGTTTGGCGGCAATTCCCTATCGACAAGCGTCATCTTCTCGGCCTTCGCCGGGCTGGGCGCTTTCCTGAGCATCTTTGCCAAGAAAAGCGGGCCCAGGACGCTGGGCGGCATTCTGGCGGGATTCGGCCTGCTGTTCGTGGGTCTGGAGCTTATGAGCAGCTCCATGGAAGCTTTTGCTGCGCTGGAAGGGGTGAAAACGTTCCTGGCCGGAATCGGCAATCCCATCCTGCTGGTGCTGCTGGGCGCAGTTTTCACCGCAATTATCCAAAGCTCGTCCGTCATGACTTCCATAGCGCTGGCTATGGTGGTGACCGGGCTCATCGGAATTGACCAGGGTATTTACCTGACGATGGGCTCCAACATCGGATCCTGCGTAGTGGCGGTCATTGCGGGCGTGACCAGCGGAACCAATGCCAAACGTACGGCGCTTATCCACCTGCTGTTCAACTGTACCGGCGTCATCCTGTTTATGCTTGCCGCTCTGGTATTGGGATGGTTCGACATCTCCTTCGGGAGCCTGTTTGAGAAACTCTTCCCTTCGGCCCCACAGGTCCAGCTGGCTATGTTCCATACCTTCTTCAACACGGTTACGGTTGCCATGATGCTGCCCCTAACAAACGCCCTGGTAGGGCTGGTGACCCAAATGATTCCGGAGCGTCCAGCAGAGCGAGATACAGAATTCAGCCTCCACTATGCAGACGAAAATATGCTCCGCACGCCCCCTGTCGCCGTTTCGCAGGTCAAACGCGAAATACTCAGGATGGCCGATATAGCCCTGAAGAATGTGGATCGGGCGCTGCACATGGCCGTGAAACTGGATTTTTCCGGAAGGGAATCGTTTGAGCGGGATGAGCGTGAGCTTAACTACATAAACCGGGAGCTGGTGAGCTACGTGGTCAGGCTTAACGGAAGAAGCGGTCTGAGCGAGAAAGACAAGAATTATCTGTCAGGCACTTACCGCAATATCAGGGACTTGGAGCGTGTTGGTGACTATGCCGAAAACATCGTAGAATATGCCACCGCCCTGGCCGGCTCCTCCCAGCAGTTCTCCGACGATGCCAAGTATGAAATCAGCCAGCTGAAGACGCTCCTTCACCAGTTGTATGGCTATGCTATGGATGCCTATCAGAATGAAAGCCGTGCATCCCTGGACAAGGCCAATGCCGTTGAGCAGGAAATTGACGATTACACCAGGAGGATGGAAGACGGGCACATCGCGCGAATGGAGAAGGGAATCTGTACTCCCTCCGTGGGAGCTCAGTACCTGGAACTTTCGTCCAATGCCGAACGAATAGCCGACCATCTTATCAATATTGCCAAATCTATCAAATCACTTTAAACCCGTTAAATAGAATCCTATGAGAACTTTTACAAAGCTTTTTGCGGCCATGGTTGCACTTTTTGCATCGGTCAGTTTCGTTTCTTGCAAAGATGTCATTATCACTGCCGACAAATTACCTGCTGCCTCCCGGGCGTTCGTCAAGGAATACTTCCCGGGAAGCGACATTTCGTATGCCAAGAAAGACAAGGAACTGACAAAAACCACATACGAGGTTGTCCTTCAGGATGGCACGGAAATAGATTTCGACTCTAAAGGACAGTGGGATAAGGTAGACTGCAAAAGGGCGGCAGTGCCTGCAAAGCTCATCCCTGATGCTATTGCTGCGTATGTGCAGACCAACTTCCCCGGACAAGCCATCGTTAAAATCGACAAGGAGTTGTTCGGCTATGAAATTGAGCTGCTGAACGACCTGGAACTTAAATTTGACAAGAACGGACGACTAGTCAATATAGACGATTGAGGCCATCGACAAGTCGATTCTTTTGTTCGAGTGGCCGTAAGGATACAATGAACTTCGCCGTTATGGAAGATTCTTTTCCCGTTTGTCAACGATTTTGGCACCAGGATACTGTTTGATATCAAAGGTAACCTCCGTTTCGCTGACTCCAAAGCGGAGGTCCTTCATGGTTAGGGTAACACCGGATATCTTGGTACTGAGACTGATGGGATGAAAAGTGCCTTTACGGACCACCAGTTCCATCTTTTGGGGATCGTCCTTGTTTGTGTTGGACTTGGATTTCCGGCAGTTTATGTACCAGGCATCGGCCGTTTCCTTCTTGATGGACACGTCGTAGCCGTCCGTGATGTTCTCGAACATCTCGGCATCCCCGCTTTCCTCAGCGGATGAAGGGGATCCTGCCTCAATGGTCACTTCCTTGGATTTGGAGTCATAGGACCAGTCCGTATCTCCATCCGACCAGGTAATAAAATCTACCCCCATTATCCGGGTTTCCATCCTCATCTTGTCTCCCAAGGTGAGGGTTTTCATATTCATCTTGCCCAGGACGGGCACCTTGGTCTCTACTGTCATGCTGATGCCCTGTTTCTCCCCTTCCGTCATAATTTGGTCTACACGTTGGAGGATTTCTTCCGCAGTCTGAGCCCTCACCGTCAGGGAATAGATCAGGAATGAAAGGATGCAGGCTATTTTTCTCATAGGGCGAAGAAATTTCATTTAACACAAGGGTCCATCAGCGTACTTTTCTGATGCAAATATACATTTTTTCACACAAGCAATCAATGTGACACTGCTGGATTGAGAGTATTTCGATGAACCACGGCACAATTCTTGACTATGACAACCACGGTATGGGCAAAAGGTGGTTCTATATGGTTATTCTTCTAATGGCGGGGGCTATCGGCCTGCACGCACAGGAGCGCGTGGATACCGTAATCCATAAGCCTAAACCGCTCATCACCTCTTCTCTCTTTTCCGGTTCCTGGCAGCCCATTTTTCCGTCTCTGGAGGGGATGCCCTCTGAAAGCAAGGAACAGCGGGTGGCCCGAATCAACCAGGAAATCTACGAGCGGGTAATGGCTTCCGTAGAGCAGAACCTGTCCTGGCATCGGCCCGCTAAACTCTCCCAGGTGGAAATGGCCCTTCTGTTTGTAGGCGGTCTGTTTCTTAACAGTCCCTATAAGTTTCGTCCCGGAACGGTACCGCTGATGAATGCTTCCAATCCTTTCATTTATGCCGTTACACCCGGACAGGCCCCCTACATTTACCCCTACACCCCGGACAAATTTCCGCAGTGCATTTCCACGGAGTATGACTTCCGTACCGGCACCTACCAGCAGGTGATGATCAAATGGAACGAGGTAGAAAGAAGTATGGCCCGCAGTTACGGCGGCCCCTACCGGAACGACCCCGTCCCCAAAATGAAATTCCGCTCCGATGAGTGGATGATTCCGTAGGAATTCAGCGTCCTCCCCTGCCTTTCCATTTCTCACTCGCCTTCCCGCCCGGCTCTTAACCCGGTTTTTGGCCGTATTGTGGCGAAGAGCTGGCGTTTGCCCGCTCTTAACCCGGTTTTCAGCGCTATCGTGGCGAAGAGCTGGCGGATGAGCCCGGTTTCAGAATCATAAACACCACTGCGGCCACGCAGATGGCAATTCCAAGGCCCATCTTCCAGGTGAGGGGCTCTCCAAACAGTGCCGTACCGATAAGGATGGCGGTAAGGGGCTCAAACACGCCCAGGATGGAGGTTTTGGTGGGGCCGATAAAACGGGTGGAAACTGCCAGGGTGAGCAGGGAGAGGATGGTGGGGACGATGGCCAGGCCTACCAGGTTGGCCCAGTCAGCCGGCGTATCCACTCCTTCCACCAGACTGCCTCCCTGAATGAGACGCATAATGAAAAACAGAACGGTTCCCGTGGCCAGGGCATAGAAGGTGATGGTTCGTTCCGAGACGTTCTTGATGCGTGAGCTTCGGTTCACGATGATCAGATAGTGGGCATAGCTAAGGGCCGACAGCACGGCCAGAAAGATGCCCGGCAGCTGGATATCGGCCCCTTGCGAAGAGCTGGAAAGCAGGAGGATTCCGCCGAAGGTGGCAACGATCGAAAGCCAGGTCTGCCAGCTGGGATAGAAGTGCAGAAACACCATTATGAGGGCTACAAACACCGGGTACAGATACACCAGAGTGGTAGCAAGGCCCGAAGGAATGAACTCGTAGGAAGCAAAAAGGAAAATACTGCTGCCGGCAAACAGCAGTCCCAGAACCACCAGGAGACCCAACTCCCGGCGGGAGGTGGAGAGTTTCTCTCCATTGAGGAGCATCCAGATTCCCAGGAGCGTGGCCGACAGGGCATAGCGGAAAAACAGCATCACCACCACCGGTACTCCGCTTTCCAGGAGCGGCTTGGCAAAAAGAGGATTGGTGCCGTAGGAAATGCCTGCTACAATGCCGCAGAGAAGCCCTATCACCCTTCTGTCCGAGATCGAATATGACCGTTTGCTTGTCATCTGATTAAAAGCGAGCGCGAAGTTAGCAAAAAAGTGCCATTAGCGAACGGATTTTATTACCTTTGCACAGTTAATTGAAGCATTTTCTGTGTATGAAACGAATCCTTATCTTCCTTTCAATTGCCCTGGCCGCCACGGCTTGTGCCGGCAACGGCAGTACGGCTCCCACCTTGGACGAAGTTTTTGCCACCCGCCGCAGCGTCCGTGCCTATGAGGCCGGCCGGACCATCTCCGAGGCTCAGGTGCGGGAACTCCTCCTCGCTACCCAGAACGCCCCTTCCTGGGCCAATATGCAGCCCAGCAAGTACTACGTGGCCCTCTCGGAGGAAAAGCGAGCAGCGGTTCTGGATCTCATCGGCGGCAACAAAGAGCGCGTGTTCAATGCCCCGGTCTTTCTGGTTTCCACCTTCGAAACGGGCAAGTCCGGCTTTTTCCGAGGCAATCCTGTGGACGCCACCGGCAACCTCTGGGGCGCGTATGACAATGGACTGAGCAATGCCTATCTTGTGCTCAAAGCCCGCGCTATGGGCTTTGACACGCTCATCATGGGGATGAGAGATGCCGATGCCCTCCGCCAGCTCTTCGCCATACCGGAAGAAGAGACCATCCTGGCCGTGATTGCACTGGGCTACCGGGCCCAGGAACCCAACACTCCCGCCCACCGTCCCCTGGATGAAGTGGTCCGGTTCTTCTAGTGTCGCATTTATGAAAGTTCTCTTCGTTTGCCACGGAAACATCTGCCGGAGCCCGATGGCAGAATTCATCCTCAAAGCCCTGGTGAAAGCCAGTGGGCTGGAAGACCGCTTCTATATAGAGTCTGCTGCGGTTTCCACCGAGGAAATCGGGAACCCCATTTATCCCCCGGCCAAGCGCTGTCTTCAGCAGCACGGGGTATGGTTCAGTCCGGAGAAAAGGGCCCGACAGGTGACCAAAGCCGATTACGACCGTTTCGACCGCATCATCTGTATGGATGCCTCCAACCTTCGCCTCATCCGACGCATCATTCCTTCAGACCCTGAGGGTAAAATCCATCTGATGATGTCCTACACCGGCGTGGGCCGGGACGTAGCAGACCCCTGGTATACCGGAGACTTCGAAGAAACCTTCCAGGACCTTCTCGTGGCCTGCGAGGCTATGCTCCAGCCGGCCAACACCAGCTCTTCGCCACAATACGGCCGAAAATCGAGTTAAGAGCGGGCCGAAGCCGGATCTTCGCCACAATAGAGCCAAAAATCGGGTTAAGAGCCGGGAGAAAAGGAAGACGAAGGGCCTGGCGGACTACTGCAAGCGCAATGCCTACCACAAGTCCGTAATGAGATGAGTGCCGCGGGTGGAAGGGTCTGTTGACGGGACCCAGTCGCAGTGGAATTCCCACCAGAAAACGCCGCCAAAGCCACCGGACAGCACCCAATCCCGTTTGGCGGCTAAAGACCGGGCGTTTTCCGCCGTGATGAAGGCACTGCCATCCGGGGAGAAGAAGTACGGGCACTGGGCCTTTTCGTCCCACACCTCCGTCCAGCCTTCCCGTCGGTCCGGCCTATACCCAGGCAGAGCATAGTCCTTCAGCGTTTTTCCTTCCGGAACAGCCTCGCCGGGCGCAATGCCTTTGTAGCCGTAACCGTAATTGGCCAGGCCGATGTGCAGTTTCGAGGGACGGAACTGACTCCAGTTATCGGCATAATTCTTCTGGATCTTGTCCAGCGGAGCGTTGTGGCCGGGCACCTTGCCCCAATCACCGCCGCCCATATCGTAATACATCAAGTTAATCCAATCCGCAGCCGCCTCCAGCCGGCGGGCCAGTTCCACGGGATAATTGTGTTCCGTATTGAGGGCCGTGGTGAGCCACATTTTTTTGCTGAAGCGCCGGTTCAGGGCCTTCCGGAAGGCTTCCATCATTTTCACATGAAGCTCCGGAGTAACCGTATGCTCCCAGTCCAGTTCTATGCCGTCATAGCCGTATCGGTCCACAAACGCCGCCGCCATCCGGGCAAAACGCTCCCGGCGAAGGCTGTCCGAAGCAATCTCGATGAACTCCCGGCCGGGGAACGAGCACAGCACAGATGCCCCCACCCGGTGGGCTGTCTGGATGAAGCGGGGCACCACCCGGGGACGGGCGTACCGGTGTCCGGTGACGTACTTTTTCACCAGAAAGGCCTCATCCCGGTCAAAATCATCAGCCTGCCAACGAGGAGGAGCTACCAGATAAAAATAGTCAAAACCCTGCAGATTGGCCTCCGTGATTTCTTCTTCGGAGGCAATGCGGGATTCCATCACGTACATCGAATGGGAAAGTTTCCCGCCACAGGCAGTCAAGGCCAGGCAGGCAAGCAGAATCCGGATATGGTGGTAAAGCACGTGCATTACCTGTAGAAACCCCTACTGCTTGATCATCTTCTTGGCCAGCATTCCCAGGAAGAAACGCTCGGAAACCGTCAGGGGCTGAACGTGCCCTAGGTAGATGATATCCAGCGCGGCAAAACGCTGGCAGGTACGGTTGAATTCTTCCAGCCCCTCAGAACCATTATAGACAAGGGCAAAACGGTTCCAGAACTCCACCATCTGCTTATCCGTCATATGGGCAATCTCCTGCACCCGCTTCTGGCGGCCGAAGATGTTGCAAAAGAGGTAGAAATGGCCCAGGTCGAAGAAAGGATTGCCGTGCGTGGCATTTCCCAAGTCTATCCAGTACGGCTTGTCATCCGCCATAATGAGGTTACTGAAAGTGAAGTCTCCGTGAAGAAGGGTAGAAGTCTCTTCCACGGATTCCACAAAATCCATCACCCTTTTCCGGGCCTTCTCGCTAAGCATCTTGGTAACCACAACGGCTTCCTTCATCCTTTCTTTCTTGGAAGGAATCACAGAACCGGCGCCAACCACCGTTCCGTGGAACTCCTTGGAAAGCCGAGCCATCTTTTCGGCATACACCTCAATCTTGTCCGGGTTGTCTGCACACAGGCGGGCAAAGGACTTCTTGCCCTTGATTTCCTGGCACTTGATGGCCGCGCGGCCGTTCACACTCACCAACTCGATCATTTCCGGGGTGGGAACGCCCAACTCGAAAATGGCCTTGGAGAGATTGAATTCACTCACCAGAGCATCGGCCTGCGCCAGCTCCAGATAACTTTCTTTGATGAGCACACCGGGCTCTGCGTCATTGATATAGGTGGCACCATTGCCACCTTCCCCTATTTTGGTCCACTGGGTAATGTCAATTTCTTTCATCTTTGTTCGTCTTAATTTGCAAAGATAATTAAATCCTTGATATTCTGCCACGACTGGCATCCATCACAATGCGGTCTCCATCTTTGAGCACCTTGGTGGCGCCTTTCACATTGACGATGGTAGGAAGGCCATATTCACGGGCCACAACGGCTCCGTGAGAGAGCGAAGAGCCGATTTCTGTAATCAGGCCGTTCACCACGGAATAATACGGCGTCCAGCCGATATCCGTAAACCTTGCCACCATAATCTCTCCTTTCTGCAGCTTGTTGGCATCCTCGGCCGAGTGCACGATCCGGACAACGCCCTCACATTCCCCGTTGGAAACCGGCACACCGGACAGGCAGCCGTCGGCGGAATCCAGGTCGAAGACATCGGCCACCGGCTTTCCCAAATAGGTATCGTCGAAGGAAAGCTCCTCCTGAATGGCGTACGCTTTCCTTCTGCGGAGGGCCTGGGCCACCAGCGTGCTTTCTCCCTCCAGGAGCCGGCCGATTTCATCGTGCGGGAAGAAATAGATAAGGTCTGCGTCGGGAAGAAGGCCTTCGTCCACCAGCAGGGCCGCCAGACGGGCATACTGGGTCTTGAACAAATCTATCATCTCGATAAGACGGGACTTGGTATACTCCCTGTCCACCACGGCCTGGCGGGAACGCTTGGCAAAGGAGATGCAGGCGGCCTTCAGCAGCGGATTCTTCACAAAATCAAACTCTTTTCGGTAATCGATCACCGCCTCCTTCTGGGTCAGGCTCATCGGCGAACGGATGATGCTGGAAAGGTAATTCATCAGCGGAAGCTCATCCTCCCGCCAGGGCTTGTTCCTCAGTTCGGCCTCCTTGATGCAGCGGTGACCGTGGTGGGCCAGGAAGTCCAGATACTGGCGGTGAAGGTCCTTATCGGCCTGGATATAGTCCAGAAGCTCCTGCGGGCCGAAATCCAGCGCCCGGGGCTCCTGTTTCTTGATGACCCGGGCCATCTGCTGCAGGCGCGAAAGGATATCGGCGCTTTCGATGTGCGGGATGTTGGAAAGAAGGCGCGACAGGAAGGACTGATACTCCTTCTTGTCCGGGAAATAAGGGTCTACCATCTGGTAGAGCGTACTGCTGGCGCTGCCGGAATAGGCCGATGAGGCATAGTGGTAGATAAGGCTCTCGTCCAGAAGGGCCAGGTTGGCGGTAATGCTCGAATAAAGCTCCCGGGCCGATGAACTGTCCGAAAAATGCACCCGGGTCAGGAGCTCGTCAAACTTTTTCATGGCACCATGGCCGGAAAGGACGAAGGAGAGGAACTTGACGGAGTTGATGCCGCGGACCAACGGGCTGGAAAAAGGAATCGTGATGGGCGGATAATCGTGGTATTCGCCCATAATGGAAAGGTTCATGGACTGAGGGTCTGCAATGCCCACCTTTGCGTGCATTTCGTACAGCAGGTTCATATCGAAGAACAGATGGCCCGATATGGAAGAGATCAGCCGAAGGGGCGTCTCGTCATAGGGCGAACGGCAAACGCCCGCCTTGGCCCGCATATACCGCATTCCGTAGTCGATGGCCTTCACGGAAGTAGAGAGGGTGAGCGGAGTGACAGCCCCCGGCATCATCTCCCCCACATTCCGTTTGGTGAAAAGGTGTCCGGTGAGGTCGTCATCCCTGTCAAACTCTTCGATATCAATGATCTCCGTAGTAATGGGACGCATCTGAAGAAGATACAGCACTCCTCTGCACAGAGCCCACTCCACGTCCATTTCTCCTCCGAAGACGGCCCGCACCTTCTTCCCGGTCTCGTAGAGCAGCTTTACCTGGTCCTCGGAAAGGAGGTCATCGGCACAGGGCCGATAGCACTTGCGGGAAATCTGGTAGCGACGGGCCGATACCAGCCCGGAAACCAGGTTCTCTCCCTGCCCCTTCACCGCCTCGATGAGGATGTGCGAGCCCTTGCCGGGATCGGCCGTAAAGAGAACGCCCGCCTTCTCGCTGTCTATCATCTCCTGCACCACAAGATTCATCCGGCCCCGGGACAGCTCAAAATGTCTGGCATAGTCCCGTACGCGGTCCGAATCCAGGGAAGAAAGGCACTTTTGGATGCTTTCCAGAAGATGGAAACGGTCTACGAACAGGCAGGTTTCGTACTGACCGGCGTTGGAGGCCTCGGCCCCGTCTTCATTGGAGGCCGATGAACGCACGGAAACTTGAGCGACGCCCAGGGCATCGAAGGCCTGGAAAACAGCCTCCTCTTCTATGGAATCAATATCGGTAATGACAAATCCTTTGGGAACGGTAAATCCGTTTCTGACCAGTAAATCCAGTCCTTTTGCTTTCCCTCCCACCCGGGAATAAAGCTCCTCGGGCAATGCTCCTAACGGATATATCTTCATCTTTTGATCGTTTTCAAATCTCTCTGGTTAAAGAAACGACTGCTCTCAGCGTTAAAGCCGATTTCCAGGATGCCCCGGCAAACCTTTCCTCCCAGATTAAACTCGGCTATATTCTCGTGAAGGATGTACTCTCCCCCCTGGAAATGGTAGGTGACCCCCGCCAGCCGCTTGACTTCCACGGGAAGCGTCTGTCCACTATCCAGCCGCACGCAGAACTTGAGCTGCGCGGGCACCTCTCCCCTGCTCACTTCCCCCAGATCCAGCCGGGACTCCAGCATGCAGTGCATCCCGGCCGCATCACGGAAATGGCCCACTTCCAGGGCCGACATCACCGGATAGGAAACCAGGGAGTAGTTGTACTGGCAGTCCTCACCGACCGCCATCAGCCACAGATGGTTATTCATATAGTTCCAGTCCCTCCTTCCGAAGGAATGGTCCCTCACGCAGGGAAGCCGGAAAGAAAGAGACTCCCCGTTGAGGGTCAAATTCCCCTCCAGCACCCCTTCCTGCTCATAGTGGCACTGTCCGCTCACATTCTGAAGATCGGCAAAAAACTTCCGGTTCCACTTCTCGTTGGCAATGCCGGCAGCCATTCTTTCGGCCGGCATATCGCAGGTGAAATCTACCGGAGCCTTCGTAGCCACAAAAGTGGCAGAGAACCCGGCTTCGTCCTTTTCATTAAGGATGCCCTTGAAAGAAACCGTCCAGTTCTCCCCCTCTTTCTTCACGGAAAGCGGAGACTCCCCGCTGGGGAAAAATTCCTCCTTCAGGGAATAGAGTTTTCCGTCCAGATATACGCAGAACCAGGATTCGTCCATGTTTACGCGCCGTCCCAGGCGCGCAAACACGGACATCCTGTCATTGTGTGCAGAAAAATAATAGGAATTATTCAGAAAAGGATCCTTTGCACCCTCCAAGCTAAAACTTTCGGCCTTTGCGTAATCAAAAGGATTTTCCAGATTCCTTTTGGCCAGCGCACGGGTCATAATGGCCTTCTTCAAGCGATAGAACATAGTCACTACAATTCAGTTTGCGGGTGCAAAGGTACAAAATTAAAAAGGAACCACCATCTTGAAGGATATATTCCGGCCCATATTGTAAATGCCGATATACTTAAGCCGGCTAAGATGAGGGGCATACGCCACATCCGTCAAGTTGGAACCCACCAGATACAGGGAGAAGCGCGTTTTTCCGGCTATCACCACATCCGTTCCGGCCGATGCGCCCAACAGAAGATAGGCGGGCGTTGCCGTCTCCGTATTGTCCTTGGCGTAAAAACGGTCCTGGCGCAGGTTCCAGTCCAGATTAAGGGCCACATAAGCATTGTTGAAGATGCGGCCGCCGTGGGTGATTTCCCACTTCACCTCCGAAAACAGGCGGGGTGCCGGGATAAGCGGCAGATAGTCTCCCCCCTTTTCCCTCGCAAAGACACAGGAGAAAGCGCTGCTCAAGTGCAGCTGGTGGACAGGATGCACATCTATGCCAATCTCTCCGCCCCCGAGGTGCGCAAGGCCGCTTTTGAAAACATACACCGGAAGGTCTTCATCGGCAACCTCTCCATTCCGGGCAGCAAAGATATAATTGTCTATCCGGCTGGCAAACAGGGCTGCCTGGACGGAGACGTACTTAGAGCTGAAATCCAGGCCCAGATCTCCCTGCAGACTGTATTCGGGCCGAAGGTCCTTGCTACCCACCTCGAAGCGGAAGGTGCCTTCGTGCTCTCCGTTGGAACCCAGTTCCGCCAGATTGGGAGCGCGGAAACCCCGGGCCACATTGGCGCGGAAGGTGAAATGCTCTCCCAGAGGACGCACGGCGCCGATACTGGCGCTAAAGCCCGGGAAGCGGCGGGAGAAGTCCTCGAACCGGCCTTCCAGGGCCTCGCTGTGCAGCCAGCGCATATCGAAGCGGACACCGCCGGAAAGCGTCCACGCCCCCAGTGCCTTGGAAGCCGTGGCAAAGACACCGGCATCGAAGAGCCCATAGCCAGGAATCAGGTATTCATCTCCCAGGTTGTCGCTCTTCTGGAACATGCCGGCCAGGCCGAAGGCCGTTTTCCAACCGCTCCCCAGCGTTCCCTGCCAGCGGATATCGTAGTTGACGGTATTCAGCTTGAAATCCAGACCCGGCTCGGAGGCAGATTCCTCATACTCCTGCCGGCGGTTCTGCTGCCAGCCCAGAAGCACCTTCAGATTGCCGGGGCCCAGGTGGATGGTGTTGTCCCAGCCCAGCTTGTAGTGACGCACCTGTTGGAAAGGAAGCTCAAGCCGGTAGCCAAAATTCTCCCCTTCCCCTTCTATCATTCCAGGCGTCAGATGAAAATAAGTAAAACGAAGCCGGGAATAGCCCCAGGAAGCATTCTTACCCACAAGGGCCGATGCCGAGCGCTGCCGGAAGCCGGAATTGGAGACCGACCCGTTCAGGGAATTGCGGTAAGCACGGGCATATTTGTCCGAAAATCGGCCGCCCCAGATCCAGCCGGAAGTATTGCCGTCGACAGCCAGGGTATAGGCCGCCAGACCGTTGTTGGTCTGGTATTCCGCACCCACCATGCCCCCAATCTCTCCAGGGGCACGCACGGGATCCGGACGGAAAATGATGATACCGGCCAGGGCGTCCGACCCGTACATCAGGGAAGCCGGTCCCTTGAGGATTTCCACCGAATGCACTCCGGCGCCATCCACCTCAATGCCGTGTTCGTCTCCCCACTGCTGGCCTTCCTGGCGGAAGCCGTCGCTCACCACCACCACACGGTTGTAGCCCATGCCGCGAATGACGGGCTTGGAAATGCCGCCTCCGGTACTGATTTCGCTCACGCCCGGCTGGGTGGCAATGATATTGATGATGTTTCCTCCCGCCCGGGAGGAAAGGTCTGCGGGCCGAATCACGGAAATGGGCGTACTCATTTCCTTCATCTTGGCGTCTCCTGCCAGGCCCGTAACCACTATCTCTTTCAGCTCCAAGTGTTTAAAGAACACATCCGTGGAGTCCGGTTCGCTCTGCTGAGCAGCCGCCGTCACGCACAGCAGTGACAGCGACAGAAATAAAAATATCTTTTTCATTCTGTTTCAGTTAAAAATAAAGCCGATAAGAAAAAAGCTCCATCAAGAAGCTAGAAGCAGAATGATACGGGCGGGGCGCGGGGGGATGAGAAGGAATATACAAAGGACGTGATGCCGGCAGGAGCCACCTCCGAAATGGGTTCGCACGCCGGCTGGGACATACGGAAAGCGATTCCCTCCGAAGGGAAATACTGCTGTCCCAGCAGCTGACAGATCAGACAGTCATCCGTTCCGGTATTGCTGGACAGATGCCCTGGGTGCGGCTGGTGCTGGGAGCACGCTTCGCAGGAGACATCCTCCAGGGAAGGCTGCTGGTGGTGATGGAACGGCGCCAGCAGAACTATCGGCAGAATTACCGACAGAAGGATAGCGGACGATATGCGACGCAGTTCCCTCATTCAGGACAAATCCGTAAAGGTGTGCAAAGATAATAAAAAAATAAATTGTATATTTGTTTTCGGAAAACACTAACTAATAACCATATCGCTATGAAAAAGAGTACTAAAATCTGGCTGGCCATCGCCGGCATCCTTCTCATCGCCCTTGGCGTAATCTGCATCATCCGCCCGGCAGACACGCTATTCGCCACGGCCTGGCTCATCGGCCTTCTCACCCTCTTTGCAGGTATCTCCAAGCTGATGTTCACCTTCCGCACCCAGGCCTTCCTGCCCAACAGCGGCACCCGTGCCCTGTCGGCCATCCTGGAAATCATCGTGGGTATCATCTTCCTGGCCAACAGCCTCTTCCTGGCCATTTCCCTGCCCACCATCTTCGCCATGTGGATCCTCATCGAGAGTGTCGTCATCACCATTGACAGCTTCGACTACAAAAAAGTGGGCTTCTCTTACTGGTGGGTCATCCTCCTGCTGGGTATCTGCGGCATCGTTCTCAGCATTCTGGGCCTGAGGAATCCGGACGTCACCGCCGTCACCCTCTCCACCCTCATTGGTATCAGCATCATTTCCGTGGGCTGCGCATACATCCTGGCCCTGGCCGGTATCAACAAGTTTGAGAAAAAGATCGACAATTTCCGCAAGGAAATCACGGCCGATCTTCAGTAAGGACAAGCTCCAGAGCCGTATACTGCGTCTGCATTCCCATTGCCCGGTAGAAGGCCATTGCACCCGGATTTCCATCCCAGGAATGCAAGGTCACATTGTAAAAGCCCTTCTCCCGGGCATAGGAGCAGGCATATTCAAACAGCTTTTTGCCGATTCCCCGGTGCCGGCAGGAAGAATCCACACATAGATCGTCTATGTACAGGGTTTTCACCGGCAGCTGCGTGTCGGAGCAGAAGAACTGCTCCTGGCACATAACATAACCCAGAACAGTTCCCGCCTCCTCATAAACAAAAATGGGCAAGGCGGGATTTTGTAGCATCACGGAAAGCGCCGCCTCGTCATACTTCTGCCCGGAAGACCGGAACAAATCGGGGCGGGCCCTGTGATGAACCAGCAGAATCTCCCTGAGCAGGGAAACCAGGGCAGGGATATCCCCCGCAGCAGCACGTCTTATCATCAGAAAACGCTAAAGCAGATTGAGGAACAGGGTAATGATACCCGTATTGATAATGTCCACAAACATAGCGCCGATAATGGGCACAATAATGAAAGGCGCCGGAGAATAGTGGTACTTGTAGCATACGGCCGACATATTGGCCATAGCGTTGGGCGTGGCACCCAGGCCGAAGCCGCAGAGGCCGCTCACCAGCACCGCACTGTCGTAGTTCCTGCCCAGCAGCGGGAAGGCCACAAAAGCACCATAAACAGCCATAAAGGCCACTTGAGAAAGCAGGATCAGAGCCAGCGGAAGGGCCAGCGAAGCCAGTTCCCACAGGCGCAGGCTGGCCATAGCCATCCCCAGGAACAGCTGCAGGCAGATATCGCCGATGGAAACCATCTGGTCCACGCAGAGGGCCGAAGACTTAAAAGGCTTGATGCCGGCAATATTCCTCATGAAGCAGGCCACCAGCAGGGAGCCGAAATAAGTGGGGAAAGTAATCCCCGTCATAGCCAGAAGCTTACTCAGGCCGGATCCCAGGGCCATAGCCGCCACCAGCATACAGGCCGCCATCAAATACTTCCTGTACAGGTTTTCTTCCGTAGACTGCTCTTTCTTCTTGGTCTCGGTGGTTTCAATGATGGCCATTACGTCGGAATCCCCCTGCTCGGCCAGGTGGCGCCTCCGGATAAGCGCTTCTCCCAGCGGGCCGCCCAGGAGCGATCCGGCCACAAGGCCGAAGGTAGCCGCTGCCATGGTGATGGAATCCGCCCCTTCCAGGCCCATCTTCTCCAGCAGCGGAGCGAAGCCTCCCGCCGTACCGTGACCGCCGCACATAGGAATGGACCCGGCCGCCATCCCAAAGAGGCCGCTCATTCCCAGCCCCTTGGCAATACCTACGGAAATAAAGTTCTGACAGGCAATGAGAACCGCCACCAGGACAATCATAACCACCAGGGGCCGTCCTCCGTTTTTGATCACCTTTACGTCGGACTGGAAACCGACGGAAGTGAAAAAGAGCATCATACAGATGTCCTTCACAGACCCTTCAAAGGCGAATTCCACCCCAAACACGGAGTGCAGCAGCAGGAGCAGCAGCGAAACAATGAGACCGCCCGTCACCGGAGCCGGAATACAGAAGCGTTTCAGGAAACCCACCTTCAGGGTAAGAAACATTCCCAGCAGAAGAGCCAGTACGCCTACTCCGGCGCTGGCATACATATCCAGACTTACCATACCTCTTTATTTCTTTCCTTTAAACGTATACCCTGTCTTCTCCACCGCAGCCCGGATGACCTCCTCAGAAGCCGTTCCTCTCACGGAAAGGATCTTCCGGGCAGCGCTGGCCGAAGCCGATTCCACCCCGGGAACATCCTCCAGGGCCCGGCACACGGCCGCCTCGCAGTGGCTGCAGTGCATTCCTTCCACCACATACTCATTCAGCAGCGGATCCTCCGCTTTGTTTTTGCGTTTCCTGAACAAATCCAATAATTTCATAATCAAAGCCGTAATTATAAGAAGTGTCAACATAGCGGCACAAATCAGTTTAAACGTACTGGGAAGAGCAGAAGAGGCACAGCAGGCCGAAGAAACGGACACGGGAACAGAGAGGCCGATGGCATTGAGCAAAAGGCCGAAGAGAACGGAAAAGACCACGATGGTGCCCAGATAAATCCAGGTAAAACGCTGTCCCAGGGCCTTCCGGACTACCAGGATGGAAGCCAGGTTCACGGCCGGTCCGGCCATCAGCATGACAAGAGCAGCGCCCGGGCTGAGGCCTTTCATCATCAGGGCCGCCGCCACGGGGATGCTGCCGGTAGAGCAAATATACATGGGGATGGCTACCACCAGAATCACCAGCATCTGGAGGAGCGGATAATTTCCGAAACGGAGAAAAAAGCCTTCCGGGACCGCCACCTGAATCAGGGCAGCCAGCAGAAGGCCGATGACAAGGCGCCCTCCAATGTCCTGGAGAAGATCCACAAACGCATACCGAAGCACCCGGACAAGCCAGAAGCCGGATTCCACGGAGCAGCGGGAGGAGGAATCGGAAGAAGCCTCTTCCTCTCCGGCAAAACGGTTCACCAGCAGGCCCCCGCAGACGCCGGTTATCAGCGCCGCCACGGGGCGGACGATGGCAAAACCCAGGCCCAGCAGGGAAAAAGTGGCCAGAATGGAATCGATGCCGGTCTGAGGGGTGGCAATCAGAAAAGAAGCCACGGCCCCTTTGGAAGCGTTTTCCTTCCGAAGGCCGATGGCCGTAGGGATGACTCCGCAGGAACAAAGCGGCAGCGGAACACCCAGAAGGGCCGCCCACAGAACGGCCCATTTGTTATCCCTGGAAAGATATTTCCGGTAGAACCCCTTGGGCACCAGAACGTGCAGAAGGCCCGCTATGAGAAAGCCCAGAAGAAGATACGGGGCCATCTCACAGACAACATTCAGAAGGGATATCCAGTAGGAGCGGATCATTTCAAATATCTTGTCTTCAACACTTCCCTATCCGCCTCGGTTACGCCCAGGGCCTTTTCCAGATACCCTTCCAGGGAGCCGTATTCCGCATCCACCCGTTCCAGGGCTTTCAGGAAGTTCTCCGTGCTACAGCCGATGAAGGCTTTGACAACGGCAATTTCTTTATCGGTACCCCGGAGGAACTTAACCTCGCGGATCAGTTTTTCCACATCCTTCTCATACACCTTGTTGGTGGCGTCGAAGTCGAAGACGATGGTCTCCCGGGAGGCGCCGAGGGCGGAAAGAAGAAGGGCCGATGCAATCCCGGTGCGGTCTTTTCCCTGGGTGCAGTGGTACAGGATGCCGCCTTGCTCCGCATTCACCACCTGCCGGAAGAACTCTGCGTACTGGGCCTGGCACTCCGGCTCAAAGAGGAGGTTGAAATACATCTCCTGAGCCATTTTCTGGGCTTTTTCGTTGAAGGCGGCATAAACGATGATCTTGTTCAGGTCAAATTTTTTCATATTCTTAACCTGCTTGATCTCTGCTGCTGCCGATCCGTCCGAACTGTTTTTGCCGGGATCCATCGGAAGCCGGAGGTATTCTGCCCCAGGGATAATGCGGTCCTGTTTGCCGGAGAGTTCGGGCTCTGTCCGGAAGTCCATTACTTTCACTACCGGAAGGGAGGCCAGGAAGGCCAGGTCTTCGTCTGTGGCGTCGGCCAGGTGGGCCGCCCTGAGAAGCACGCTGTCCCGGACGGTCCTGCCATCCTGAACGGGGTATCCGCCCAGGTCCCGGGCGTTCACGATGCCGTTTACCGGCAGGAACTGCTGGGCGAAAACCGTGGTGGACGCCAGCAGCGCCGCAATGATGACAAGAAAACGATATTTAAAGTTCTCACACGAGAGTTTCGCCTGTTCCATAATAGTTCTAAATGAGAATTATCTTTCAAATATATACAAAATAAATGAAATATGGTTTTTTATGGCATTATTTATCCTGGACAAGACGGACAGGGCAGCAATGATGCCACTTGGTAAACCACTTAACGCTCACCTCGTGGACATAGTAGTAAGGGGAGAAAAAAGTCATCGCACCTTCGGCGCTGGAACTGGTACTGGACCAATAGCAACACACTTCATTCATTACATTAGTACGGTCCTCCTCATAATTCGCAACGTATATATAACCGGCCTGGGGCAAGATGAGAATACCGGCATCCTGCATCGCAGAGAAGTTTTCCGTGGTATATGCGATGGATTGCGTGCCTGCACTCTC
>JAEEGL013241978.1_pt1 | contig 18518 bp, 17 predicted proteins | sample 9134231 | NCBI WGS metagenome assembly JAEEGL01 (sample SAMN16246548, study PRJNA631951) | gut metagenome | biome: gut microbiome; feature: rumen; material: fiber-attached | host: Bos | place: Iran: Karaj | collected 2018-10 | reverse complement strand
TGGAAAAGGTTACGGATCTGTTTGTAACCTTTTTTAAACTAGGAGCTTTCACCTTTGGCGGCGGATATGCGATGATCCCGCTGATCGAAAGAGAAGTCTGCGAAGGGAAAAAGTGGCTCACAAAGGATGATCTGCTGGAGATCGTGGCGGTTGCCGAGTCTACGCCGGGACCTGTCGCGATAAATGCGGCTACATTTGTGGGGCATAAGGTAAGAGGCTTTTGGGGAGCCCTGGCCGCTACGCTGGGAGTCGTGCTCCCTTCTTTTGTTATCATTTCGATAATTTCGGTAATCCTCGATCAGTTCAGGGATATTAAGGCGGTGAACTATGCGTTCATGGGCATCCGTGCAGGCGTGCTGGCGCTTATCTTAAAAGCCATGGTATTGATGTATAAGGCTTCGAAAAAGGACGCATTTTCGCTGTTCATTATGACAGCTTCGCTGATATTTGCGGCATTTCTGAAGATAGATGCTGTATATGTTATCCTGGGATGTGCAGTATTCGGACTTGTCTGGACTCTGCTCAAAGGAAAGGAGCGGAAGAATGATATTTCTTAAATTATTTCTGACGTTCCTGAAGATAGGAGCCTTTACCTTCGGCGGCGGATATGCGATGCTTCCGCTGATTTCGGAGGAAGTTTTACGCAACGCATGGATCACGACGCCGGAGTTAATAGATTTTATCGCGATAAGTGAGAGCACTCCGGGTCCCTTTGCAGTCAATATGGCTACCTTCGTAGGCATGAGAACGGCAGGCGTTTTGGGCGCTTTATGTGCGACATTGGGAGTAGTTCTCCCCTCGTTCGTGATCATATTGCTGGTGGCGATCAGCATCGAGAAATTCAGACAGAGCAAGATCGTAAAAGGCGTAATGACCGGAATCAAACCCGCAGTTATCGGTATGATAGGTGCGGCGCTGATATCGGTAGGAAGAACAGTTTTCTTCCCGGCAGGCGTTACATCTGCAGTACTTATGGATATGGAGTTCCTTCTGGAGGCAGTGGTATTTGCGATCGCTGTTGTACTGGCCTTTCATAAGACACACCCGATAAAGATAATCGTGCTTTCTGCCGTGATCGGGATCGCTGCGGGGTATGCTTTTGGATTATAGAGAATTGGAGAATGACCTGTGAATACAGTTTCGATAGGAATAGCAAATTATTGTGTGCCCTGTCATGCACACTGCAGATATTGTCTTCTCTCGTCCTGCGGGAAGGCAACAGGCGTTGACTATGAGCGTTCAAAACGCTTTGCGGACAGGATCATCAGTCAGGTAAAGGAGCAGAAACCGGAGATTTCTGCTTTCTTTTATGTCGGATACTGCATGGATATGCCTGATCTGGCTGATTACATACGTTTCTGCAAGAAGCATGATTCCCCGGGAGCAAAGTTTTTGCAGATGAACGGGTTTGCCTTCAGAAGTGGGGAAGGACTCGCGGAACTGATGAAAATGATCTCAGACGCGGGCGTGGAACTGATAGATCTGACTTTCTTCGGAACGGAACAGTACCATGACCGTTTTGCAGGAAGGAGCGGGGATTTCGGGTTCAATCTGAGCATGCTCGATGCGGCGAATAAGGCTAAAATACCTGTAAATATCAGTGTTCCGCTGATCCGCGGGAACCTGCCTCAGATGGAGGAACTAAGAATAATCTTGTCGGAACATGCGCCGGCGAAAGTGATCTATTATCTTCCGCACAGTAAAGGAAGGGGCAGATCGCTTAAGGAAGAGAGGATAACGAGAGAAGAATTTGAAGGCTTATCGCCCGAGATTAAAAAATCCTTCTCTAAGACCAGACATCTTACGGAATCAGAATGGATAGGATCGGATGAACTGAAACCACTGACAAAAAGAACGCTTACTCTGGTTCTGACACCCGATAATATTGACCGGATGGAAAAAATGGATGCATCCGGGATCATAAACTATCTGGAACAGCTTGATGATGCTTATCTTGAGAAAATGCCGTCGCCGAAAGAGCTGGCCAAACGCTATGGAGATCCGGATAATAAGCAGCTTTTCAGAGAAAGAGACCTTCTTCTGAAATGGGAACAGATGTATATCGATGAGATGAAAGGATCAGTTTACGATATGCATGATGAGACGCACAGCTTCGGAATACACAGCTGACTTAGTTTAGATGCCTGTCATGGAACGATCAGTTATGGTCGGAATGACGGGCATCTTTGTTTGAAATCAATTTATAGATACGCTCCGAGGCCGCACTGTCGCGGAAAGCAAAAGAGTCTTTGATAAAAGAATCTACAACTGTAGAACATACACCGACCAGTGTGCTTGTGGCATTTATAAGTGCCGTGCAGTCGGTTACGACCGGCCCCGGAACATATCTGCGATAATCGCGGTAGAAGCCGCGGTCGGAGTTCTCGAAGCGGTCGAGATCATACGCATAAAAGAGCATGGGGCGCTGAAGAAGCGAATACTCAAATATGATCGAAGAGTAATCCGTGATAAGCATGTCGGTTGCTCCGAGGAGTGTGTTGAGTCCCTTAAAATGAGACAGATCGAGCAGTCTGTCTCCATATGAAACGCCTGCCTTTACCCTGTCTGCGACATAAGGATGAAGGCGCAGTCCGAGAACGGTATCTTCGGGCATTTCGCGTATGAAACGTTCTGCCAGTTCTTTTATCTTTTCTGTCTGTTCTTCTTCGTTTTCTGCGTCGTCACGGAATGTGGGAGCATAGAGTACGAGCTTTTTCCCCTTTATCAGAGGGTATTTTTTCTCGAACTGCTTACGGGCGTTATCTGCGAATCCGGCTGCGAAAAATGCGTCGCTTCTGGGCAGACCGGTAACAAAAGTGCGGTCTGTGGGCACATTAAAGCAGCCTGAATAGATCTTTCTCGTTGCTTCGGAGCTCACGATAAGATGTGTGATATTATCTCCGCAGCGTCCTTCGAGTTCTTTTAGCTTTCCTGTATTTACATCCTGACCGAATTTCTTGATCGTTCCGGTTCCGTGCCAGAGCTGAATAAACGACGAGCCCTTTCTGAGCCTGAGAAAAGCCAGCGGGAGAAATGCATTGTCCGCAAAAATGAAACGGCTGCGGGCAAGTCTGTACGCGGATTTTATGATAAAGCCGGCAGATGAAGCCTCATGTCTGGTGAGCGAGTCGCATATAAAACCCTGATCTTTCATATATGCGCGCATTACGCCGCAGTTTCCTTCATCGGAGCTGTCATGAGTCATGATGAAATAAGCCCTGTCCCTTTTTACGGGAAAGAGCCTGAAGAACGTATAGAAAGCACCGTAAAGACGGTAGCCTAAAAGCTTTTTTATATCTATCTGCACTTCGATACACTCCGTTTGCTGCCTTTTTCATCACGAATTATACTAAAAAACTATCCTTTTGACAATCGTTCGTGCCCGGCCGGTCGTATATTGATAATGTGGTTCCGGTGAATGTTTAAAGGCACTCCGTCTTGCGAAAAGCCGCATATCATACTATACTGTATCTGTGAAAATATGACCAACTGCTTCTTCAGAGGAGAATGACACATGGCTCGTTGCAGCGTATGTTTCAGGCATTGCGAGATAAAAGAGGGCGAAACGGGGGTCGGCGGTGCAAGAACCTGTGTGAATGGGCAGGTAACCGCAGCCAATTACGGACGGGTTACGAGTCTGGCGCTCGATCCGATTGAGAAAAAGCCTCTGGCGCGCTTTTATCCCGGCAGCAGGATATTGTCTGTAGGCAGTTACGGCTGCAACCTTCGCTGTCCTTTCTGTCAGAATCATGATATTTCATGGTCTGAACGGGCGATGTCGTATTCACGGATTAAAGAGAGCGAACTGTCGAACGGAAGCAATGAAGATCTTGAAATCGTAACTCCCCGGCAGATAGCGGAACTGGCGAAGTACTATGAAAAATCCGGAAATATCGGCGTCGCATTTACATATAATGAGCCGCTCATCGGCTATGAATTTATCAGGGATACTGCGAAGACAGTGTCTGAAATGGGCATGAAGAATGTCATTGTTACGAACGGGACAGCCACAACAGAGGTTTTGGAGGAGATACTTCCGTTTATCGACGCCATGAACATTGACCTGAAGGGCTTTACGGATGAGTATTATCGCGATGTACTGGGCGGCAGCAGGAAGATGGTCATGGATTTTATTGAGCGTGCGGTAAAGGACTGCCATGTAGAGCTTACGACTTTGGTTGTGACGGGCGAAAATGACAGTGAAGAAGAGATGCGCGCATTGTCAGAATGGGTTTCGACGCTTACCGATCGGGAAGGAAGAGTGATCGGGAGAGAAATACCGCTGCATGTTTCGAGATTCTTCCCGAGATTTAAGATGACCGACAGGGAAGCGACCGATGTGAGGAAGGTATACAGGCTTGCCGAGGCGGCGAGAAAGAATCTGAAGTATGTTTATACGGGGAACTGCTGAGTTTTAGGGAGACGATCAGGATATATGAGAAAAAGGATATTTGCGATCGGCATGCTGCTCGTCATGCTGTGTGTCACGATCGCCGGAATAGGATCTGCCGGCACAACAGGTGTCATGGCAGAGGATGGCGCGGAAGGGATCATATGGCCTTCGGGACCTGAGATCAGCGCGGACGGAGCCATTGTCGTAGAGGCTACGACAGGCAGCATTCTGTATGAGAAGAATAAATTTGATAAGTTTTTCCCTGCCAGTACGACTAAGATACTGACGACTCTCGTGGCGCTCGAAAACAGCGACATGAACGAGATCGTGACCGTAAGTTATGCGGCGGATAATTACGTTTCAAAGACGAGTTCACGTATGGGTCTGGTCGAGGGCGAGCAGATCACGATGGAGCAGGCACTCTACGGAATCATGCTGGAATCGGCAAATGAGGCGACTTATGCGGTCGGCGAACATGTGGGCGGATCCATTGCCAGATTCATTAAGATGATGAACGCGAAGGCAGCATCGCTCGGATGTGAGCGTTCGCATTTTGCCAATTCGCACGGTCTGCACGATGAGGATCATTATACCTGTCCATATGACATGGCGCTTATCGCGCGTGCGGCTTATCAGAATCCGGAGTTTATGAAGATAAACGGGACTGTGACTTACGCGATGCCTGAGACAAACAAGAATCCCGCGAAGCTTCTTACGAACCACCACTGGTTCCTGAATAAGACGATGAAGTATGACTACTGCATCGGAGGTAAGACAGGAGCTACAACACAGGCCGGAGTTGCGCTCGTGACCTATGCGAAGAAGGACGGAATGACTATCATTTCCGTAGTCATGCATGCTGAGACATGGGCAAAGGTTTATACGGATTCAAAGACTCTGCTCGATTACTGCTTCGACAATTTCAAAACCTATAAGATGAGCGACCTCGGCGCTTCGGGAACAGATTTTCCTTCTATGTTCACAGGCGATATCGAGGAATTCAACGAGGACAGAAAGAATATCCTTTACAGCGGAACAGGCGGAGGACTGGTAATTCTGCCCGATGCGGTTCTTCCCGAGGATACGATAAAGAAGATTGATTACAACGCCGATGCGGATATCGGGCACGGTGAAAATGTGATCGGAACGATAACATATAATTACGGCGACAAGATTGTCGGAATGGCGGACATCATATATTACAATTCCACGGATACTATGAACGAGGCGCTTTTCAACAAGCGATGGCCGGTATTCATGATCCCGGTGGATGTAGCCTTTGAGGGAATAGATATCAGCACATTGTCCATGTCACAGACAAAGGACAGACGGATCCCGTCTGTCTCGGAACTGATCGATATAGAAAAAGTCGGACCGGTGGCGATCGGAATAGGAATTGCATCGTTTGTTCTGCTGGTCGGACTTATCGTGATGCTGATAACAGGCAGGAGAAGAAGATGATTTTTGATACACATGCCCATTATGATGACGAGGCATTTGATACGGACAGAGAGGAGATACTGCAGAGTCTGTCCGGGATCGGTATATCGCGGGTGATGAACTGCGGGGCGGATCTGGCTTCTTCAAAAAGAAGCGTTGAGCTGGCGAACAAATATGATTTTATCTACGCCGCAGTCGGGGTGCATCCGGACAATGCGGGCGAGATCGCGGATATTGAAATGCTGAGAGAACTGGCATCCGACAGTCGTGTGGCAGCGATCGGAGAGATCGGACTTGATTACCACTGGGATGTGCATCCTCGCGACATACAGAAAGAAGCATTTGTTAAGCAATGGGAGCTGGCGATAGAGCTTAGCCTCCCGATAGAGATACACAGCCGTGACGCCGCGGAAGATACAATGAATATTGTACGTGATAGGTATGACCGCGAAAAGCAGGCGGGAAGAGCACTGCGCGCCGATCTGCACTGTTATTCCTACAGCCCCGAGCAGGCAGCCGAATATGCGAAGATGGGACTTTACTTCGGAGTAGGCGGTGTCATCACATTTAAGAATGCGAAGAAGCTGCGAGAAGTAGTGGATCTGGTGCCGAAAGAGCAGATCCTTCTCGAGACAGACTGCCCGTACCTTGCTCCCGAGCCGCACCGCGGAAGCCGCAATTACAGCGGATATCTGCACTCAGTGGTGACTGAGATAGCGCGGATCAAGGGGCTTTCGGAAGAAGAGATTGAGAAGATAACATACGAGAATGCATGCAGGTTTTTCGGATTAAAATGCGAAGAAAGATAACAATATTTGTACCGTGGCGCTGATAACTGCCGGTAGTATCGTGACGGCGGAAGAAGAGCGACGGAATGGAGATCATTTATGGCATACCTGGGAGACCCCAAAAGAACGATAGAGATACTGAATAAATACCACATCGTGTTTCAGAAGAAGTTCGGACAGAATTTCCTCATTGATACGCATGTACTGGATAAGATAATCGCGGCAGCAGGTATCACGAAGGACGACATGGTGCTGGAGATCGGACCCGGAATAGGCACGATGACGCAGTATCTCTGCGAAAATGCGGGCAAAGTCATTGCGGTGGAGATAGATAAGACTCTGATACCGATACTGGAAAATGATACCCTTTCCGCATACGACAACTATAGAATAATTAACGAAGACGTACTGAAACTGGATCTGGGGAAGCTTGTACAGGAAGAAAATGGCGGAAAACCGATAAAGGTTGTTGCAAATCTGCCGTATTACATCACAACTCCGATCGTTATGAAGCTGCTCGAGGAGAGGGTTCCGATCGACAATATTACCGTTATGGTGCAGAAAGAGGTCGCAGAGCGCATGCAGGCGGGACCCGGAAGCAAGGATTACGGTGCATTGTCACTGGCGGTGCAGTATTATGCGGATGCGTATATCGCTGCCAATGTTCCTCCTAACTGTTTCATGCCGCGTCCTAATGTCGGATCGGCCGTTATCCGCCTGACGCTCCATGCTGAGCCGAGGATTCAGGTTAAGGATGAGAAGCTGATGTTTGCCCTGATCCGTGCATCATTTAACCAGCGGAGAAAAACACTGCAGAATGGGATAAATAATTCGCCGGAGTTGAATTTCTCAAAGGAGAGTGTTTCCGATGTACTGAAGAAAATGGGGCTGCCCGAGACTGTCAGAGGCGAGACTTTGACCCTGGAACAGTTCGGATACTTAAGCGATCTGTTAGGTGAGTAAAGGGCTCGAACAAGGGAGAAACATTGACGAAATGCCCTGTTTAGTGTAAAATTTTGATAGCAGTTTTTATCGATGTTCAAAATATCGATATGTAAAAAAGAAAGGAGTAAAATATGGATTTAAAGCTGAAAAACAAAGTTGTTCTTGTAACAGGCGGTACAGGCGGAATCGGAACCGCAATCGTCAATGCTTTTCTTGCAGAAGGCGCTAAGGTTGCTTTCTCGTCTACGAGTCAGAAGAAGATTGATGATCTGATCCCCACACTGAAGGCTGAGCCCGGTCAGGTTGCGGGATTTGTTGCAGACATGAACAAAGAAGAAGATATCAAGAATTTAGTTGAGAGTGCAAAGGCTAAGTTCGGCACACTTGATATCGTTATCCCCAATGCAGGATATGAAGGAAAGTCACATCCCGTTCAGGACATGACTCTCGATCTGTTCGAGCAGACTTATATGCTCAACGTATTCTCCGTTATGCTCCTTATGAAATATGCTGCTCCCACTCTTATTGAGAAGCAGGCCGGTTCAATAGTTGTTATCGCTTCAGCAGCAGCTTATGAGCCTACGGCAGGCAACAGCGCTTATGTTTCTTCAAAGTATGCTGTAGCAGGTCTTACCAAGTGTATCGCTATGGAGCTCGGACCTGTCGGCGTACATGTAAACTACATCTGCCCCGGCCCTGTAGATACACCTATGATGGTACGTATCGAGAAGGATTTCTTCGGAGATTCAATGACTCACGAGCAGGCTATGGCAGCTATCGCAGGACAGTATGCTATGGATAAGCGTTACGCTAAGCCCGAAGAAGTTGCAGACGCAGTTCTGTTCCTTGCTTCTGAGGTTTCAGCTCATACCGCAGGTATGGGAATGCATATCGATTCGAAGGTATCACCTACGAGCTGATAAAGAGTTATAATATTCACAGTTAATCTGTGGTAAGTGCATATATCAATAATAAAGAGTTATTCTAAGACCCGGTGCGCATTGTATCGGGTCTTTTTTGCGGGAGGAGAACTGAGTGAACGGTCATTGCGGTAACTGTGCATGAGAAGGATATTTAAAAATATTTTTAAATACTTATTGACAGAGATTTATCTGTGTTATATACTCAAAACACAAGTTAAAAATATTTTTAAATAGCTTGAGGAAGTATTATGAGTGATTCCAATATTTTTAAAGTGCTTTCCGACAGCCAGCGCAGGGATATCCTCGTGATGCTTAAGAAAGGCAGGATGAACGCGGGTGAGATCGCGGAGGCTTTGGGCGTAACGCCTGCAGCATTATCTTATCATCTGCGGCTGCTGAAGGAAGCCGATCTTATCATGGAGTATAAACAAAAGAATTTCGTCTTTTATGAGATCAACACTTCAGTGTTCGATGAACTGATCATGTGGGTAGGGCAGTTCGGAGGCGGAAAGAAAAACGATAAATGAGTATTGAACCGGTTACAAAGGAGAAAGGTGGTATTGCTATGAAAAAAGCACTCTGGATAGTATCTTTTATTCCGTTGATCATAACTGCGGTGGTTCTGCAGTTTTTCCCGGACGGAGGCAAAGTCCCGATGCATTATGATATGGCTGGGAATATTGACCGATGGGGATCGAAATATGAAAACCTTATTTTTCCTGTCATTATCCTTGGCTTAGCCTTAGTCTGGAGTCTGCTGATAGGGTATTACGAGAGAAAGAAGGATAATGCAAAAACCGAAAAGGAAAGTGCGGAAGCAGCGACAAACGCGCGTGTAATGGGCATCGTAGCTGTCGCATGTGCGGTACTGTGGACGGCATTGCAGTGCGTTCTACTGTACGGAGCTTATACCGCCGCTGTTGCAGATGCAACTAAAGCTACGGTAGATATAGGAAAGTTTTCGGGTATATTTATCGGGGTACTGCTCATCATCATAGCAAACTTCATGACAAAGACCAGAATAAACAGTACGGTCGGTATCCGCACCGTCTGGAGCATGTATAACGAAAACACCTGGCGAAAGAGCAATCATTTCGGTGCAATCGTATTTATGATAACCGGTGCATTGATCGTGATCGGAGCGGTTTTTGCTGGAAGTTCTCTGGGAGCTACAGTAATCTCTCTTGTTCTGGTATGCGTGGCAGCAGTCGTGACGGTAGCATATTCTTACCATGTGTATAACGAGGAGAAAAAGGCCGAAGCATTGATCAGGAAGGAAGAAGAAAGATAAGAGAATGATTTATGAGAACAGGGAGGCGGTTGCCTCCCTGTTTTTGCGCAATGAATAAATTGACTGAAATGTCAGAATTGTACGACAATAATGTTGCAATCTTCTTGCTGCTGTGATATAATTTGTTCGCATCATGGTAAAACAATTCTTTAATCTCGAAAGCAATACATTCGTTTCTTAAGCAGTTCGAATTATCCCGGAAGATGTTTTGCATCTGTTCTTGTGGCGGTTTCTGAGAAAAAGACTATAAATACAACTTACTATTTATATGCATAGATATAATACGCATATTTGTAATGCGTATTGACATGATGCGCATAACTCATTATGATATTGGAGGACGATAGTATGCCTAAACGGCCTAAAGAAATGGAACAGGAGATATTCAGGGATGGATGGGTATTCAAGAGTCAGACAGGCTCTCATCGTCAGTATGTTCATCCTACCAAGACAGGTAAGGTTACGATTCCTTTTCATAGCAAAGAATTAAGTATAATTGTTGAAAAGTCGATCCGTAAACAGGCCGGTTTTGATCAGTGATTGAAGGAAGGAGATATTGATATGTTATCTATTTACCCTGCGTGTTTTTTTAAGGAGAAGAAAGGTTATTCCGTTGTTTTTCCGGATCTTAACTGGCTTGCGACATGCGGAGATACAGAGGCTGATGCCATGAATATGGCCGTTGAATGTCTTGCAGGCTATCTCTATACGTCCCAAATGGAAGGTGAGACAATTCCGGAGCCTTCGTCTATAAAGGATATAAACTTAAAGAAGGTTGCTGATGAATTGGAAGTCAGTACAAAAGATGCTTTTGTAAGTATGGTGTCGGTTGATGTGGCGGAATATGCAAAAGAGCATTTTGAAAAATCGGTCAGAAAAACACTTACTATTCCTGCCTGGCTGAATAAAGCGGCGTTGGAGAAAAATGTCAATTTTTCGCAGGTTCTTCAGGAGGCCTTAATTGCAAAGATAAGAGCCTGATCTCTTGATTACTGACAAAGGTTAAGATTATAGAAATAGAAAAAGCGCTTCTCAACGACTGATCGGTGATGAGAAGCGCTTTTATATGACTTTAATTTATTTCCATCGGCGGGACGGGCTTTCCAAGCCTCTTGTACATAGTTTTTCTTACTGCCTTCAGGATATTCTCGTAGCCGGTGCAGCGGCAGAGATGACCGGAAAGGAGCTTGCGAAGCTCGGGTTCGGTGTATTCCTTGCCTGATTCGAGGATCTCGACTGCGGTCATGATAAAGCCGGGAGTGCAGAAGCCGCACTGTACGGCGGTTTCCTCCATGAATGCCTGCTGGATATCGGAGAGTTCTCCGTCGGGACCGATCAGGGACTCGAGTGTGCGGATATTTTTGCCGTCCGCCCAGACTGCCAGATACAGGCAGGAATTATAACATTCGCCGTCGATGATGACATTGCAGGCGCCGCATTCGCCTACCTCGCAGCCTTTTTTGACCGAGGTCAGGGAGAAATCATTGCGGAGCATGTCGGTAAGAGATGCTCTGACATCTACGACCTTTTCGACTTTTCTGCCGTTCAAAGTGAAATTAACTACTGAATATTGAGCCATCGGATTTGCCTCCGTTTCTAACATATGACTGATTATTATGCGTTGTGTAAAAGTCAGCTGCCTTTATCGAATTTCTCCGCCGCATCTTCTGACTGCTTCCCTCAGCGCTCTCTTTGCGCTCTCCACAGCAATATGCTCACGGAAATCTTTCGCTGCACGCCATGAATTACGGGCGTGAACATCGTTTAATACTTCCTTTGAAAAAGCCTCGATATTGGCTTCGGTTACTTCTTTACCGGCGATAAATGCTTCTGCGGTCTTTGCACGCAGAGGCACGGGACCTGCTACGCCGTATGCGATCCTGACGCGGTCAAAGTTTTTCTTATCTGCCGAAAGTCTCGCATTTACAGAGGTTCCGAGCGTCGCGATATCCATCGCGTTTCTCATCGCATATTTGATGTAGAAGCCGTTTGTGTTCTCCCAGGAATCCTTCGGGATAAGGATCGCGGTCTGAATCTCGCCTTCCTCAACATTAATATCTACGGTTCCTGCCTTGATGTAGAACTGCTCGATGGGCAGGCGGCGTACGCCGTTCTTGCCGGTCAGCTCGATGATCGCATCATATGCGAACAAAGTGGAAGCCGAATCGGCGGAAGTAACGCCGTTACAGGTGTTTCCTCCGATGGTTCCCGCATTTCTTATCTGGGGGCCGCCGACCTGGTCGACCGCTTCGCCGAGACAGAGGAGCTTTTCCTGAATGATCGGGTTCTTTGTGATATGTGAAAAACTGGTCAAAGATCCGATACGGATCGTGCCGTCACTTTCAAGCGTGATCCCACGCATCTCATCTATCTTCTGTATCGAAATAAGCGCTTTTCCCGCGCGCTTTCCTTCACGCATCTGGACGAAAACGTCGGTTCCGCCGGCAACTATCTGTGCCTCGGGATGAGCCAGACGCAGTTCAACAGCGTCCTGAACGCTTTTTGCTTCGTATAACGCAGCCATGTCGTACATGTTAGTTCCTCCTTATAGCTACAATAGAACGCTTATTGGCTCTACACTAGTCCGCTTCGCGCTCTACAACAGACCTTCGGTCTGTTGTCATGTATTGTCATCGCAGTAATAAGCCATTTGGACTTATTACGACTCTATCAGACCTGCTTCTTTGAACTTCTTATACATAATGTGAGGATTGATCGGGTTCTGATCGATAGCAACGCCTGTGGCAGCCAGCACGGCGTTCCTTATAGCAGGTGCCATCGAGCAAGCGGGCGGCTCGCCCAGAGCCTTTGTTCCGAACGGCGATGTGGGCTCGAAGTTTTCGATGAAATCCACCTCGAGATGAGGATGATCCATGAAGGTCGAAAGCTTGTAATCGAGCAGATTATTGTTCAAAGGACGACCGGTCTTCTCATCGAATAAGAGCTGTTCCGAAAGACCATATCCGATAGCCATCGACATTCCGCCGTGAACCTGAGCTTCCGCGAGGGCAGGATTGATCAGCTTGCCGCAGTCGTGGACATTCAGACATTTGTTCAATGTTATCTTGCACATCGGGATATCAACGGTAATATCAACAAACGAGCATCCGAACGAATATGCATTGTTGCGGATGGTATAGGTCGATTCTGCGGTGATATGCTCACTGTCGGCGGGATTATACTGAACCTGCTGAGCAAGTTCTGCAAGCGACATCAGCACCTTTCCATCGGCTGCGCGGACAATATTGCCATCCTCGATATCGAGAGTGTAGATATCCTGACGGGTCAGCTGACATGCGCGCTTTAATATCTTTTCTCTTAAAATATTTCCGGTCTGGGTGATCGAGAAGCCGGCAACATAGGTCTGACGGGATGCATAAGCACCGAGACCCGTGGGAGTGATATCCGTATCCTGACAGGATACTACGTGGACATCCTTATAACTCTTCAGTCCCAGAACCTCTGCGGTCATCTGTGCATAAGCTGTGTCGGCACCCTGACCGATTTCGGTCTCGCCGCACTGCATGGTCACGGTTCCGTCGAGGTTGAGCTGCATACGGTTCGATGAAGTCTCAAGCGAGATCGGGTAAACCGCGGTATTGTACCAGAAGGTGGCAACTCCGACCGCACGGCGGACATCGCCTTTATCATTTGCATATTCTGCTTTTCTACGATCGTAGTCAAAATCCTTGCGTCCCTTTTCAAGACATTGTCTGAACGAATCGAAGTAGTTTACATTCTTTGAGAAGCCGTCCATGAACTGATCCGGCATGATGACCTGCATACGGTATTCGATAGGATCTTTGCCCAGTACGCGCGCACAGTCATCGATATTGCTCTCATCCGCAAAAGAAGCCTGCGGCATTCCGTATCCGCGCATAGCACCGGCTGTGGGACGGTTTGTAAATACGGTATAGCTGTCGCATTCGTAGTTCGGGCAGGGATAATGCTGCGGGAATGAACCCATCGCCTTTGCAACGATCGAATGACCGTGCGAAGCGTAGGAACCCTGATTTGAGAAGCATTCTACCTTACGAGCTGCGATCTCGCCGTCCTTGCGAAGCCATGTGACAATATGGAATCTGATCGCATGACGTACGGGGTTTGAAACGAAGGTCTCTTCACGCGAGCAGTCAATGCGCACGGGACGACCGCCAACCTGCGTGGTACACCAGCAGCAAAGCGGCTCGTAAAGAGCGTCCTGCTTGTTGCCGAATCCACCGCCGATATAGGGCTTTATAACGTGGATATCGCCCCACGGACGACCGAGCGCCTGTCCGCAGACACGTCTGATGATATGCGGGATCTGGGTAGATGTTACGCAGACAATACGACCGTTCTCCTCGTAAGCGAAACAGCCATGATTTTCAATATGGCAATGCTGTACCGTAGGCGTATCGTACCAGCCCTCGACCTTTATCAGACCGGGCTCTTTGATCGCTTCGGTATAGTCACCTGTATAATTCGATGTATGTTTGAGAATATTGTTCGGGAATTCATCGTGAAGCTGCGGAGCGCCGTCTTTCATGGCTTCCTGCGCATCAAGAACAAAAGGGAGTTCCTCGTATTCGACTTCGAGCGCACGCACACCCTGCATAGCCGCAACCTCGTTCTCGGCAATAACAACAGCTACGTCATCCCCATAATAACGTACATGTTTGTTAAGAAGATTGCGATCGGCAACATCCTGATGCGACGGATCCATGGACCAGGGATGTCCGGCAGTCGGGAAGCAGGTCTCGGGCACATCAAAGCAGGTAAGAACTTTTACCACGCCATCAATGGATTCTGCCTTGGACTTATCGATGGACTTTACAAACCCATGAGCGATCGTGGAATGCTTGATCCTGACATAAAGGGCGTTATGCGGCATAAGGTCTTCGTAATATTTCGTACGCCCCGTGACCTTATCAAATGCATCAACTCTAATTACACTTTCCCCTGTTTTCATAAGTACTTTAACCTCCTCCGAAGAAACGAAAACCGTTTCTGATTCATATCCATGTACACGAACGGTGTATATGGATTTTGAAAAGTACATACATTAGGCTAAAAAATATTATAGCACATAAAAATATTTTTTACAGTACTTTTAGAAAATTTAATGAAATAATTGGGATGCTTGCATGAATTGTCGGGCAGATTTAAAATTAAAATATGATTTAGCGCTAACAAACCGGAAAAGAAGGTAAAAATAATTGTATAAATCTAACAAATTTTGTGATATACTTGGAATCGAAAAAGGGTTGACTGCTGTCATCGGATCGGGAGGCAAAACTTCTCTTATTATGAAGCTGGCAGAGGAACTTGCTCCGCGCGGCAGAGTGATAGTCTGTACGAGTACGCATATCATGCGGCCGGAGGATATGCCTGTTGCTACAACTCTTGAAGAAGCCCGGGCTCTTTTTGAAAAGTGCTTCCCCGCTACGGAAAGACCGAGAGCAGTCTGCCTCGGAACGCCTGCCGAAAACGGGAAGCTGACCGCACCGAAGGAAAGCTTCGAAGAACTGACAAAAGAAGCGGATTATGTGCTGGTCGAAGCGGATGGATCGAAGCGTCTGCCCCTTAAATGTCATGCATCTCATGAGCCGGTGATACCGGAGAATGCGGGTCTTACGGTGCTGGTGATCGGTCTGTCAGGGATTGGGAAAAAGGCAGTTGAGGTTGTACACCGACCTGAGCTGTTCGAGAAGCTGACAGGACTTACAGCAGAGGATATCGTAACAGCGGGTGCCGTGGCGAAAGCGGTAACGCCAGAGATTCCGGTATATGCCGGCAATATTGAAAACGACAGATTTGCTGTATTTATAAATCAGGTCGATACAGAAGAAGATATGAGGGGAGCCGGGGAACTGGCAGCAGGGCTTAAGAATATTCGCTGCTATGCAGGTTCCGTAAATGATGGGAATATTTGTTCAATAACCACTGTTAACAGGGAGAAATAGAAAGCGCATGAAGATACTTATCAGGGGCGCGGGAGATCTCGCGACCGGTATAGCATACAGGCTAAAACGCTGCGGGCACGATCTGCTGATGACGGATGTTGCGGTGCCGACGGCGGTACGAAGAACAGTCTCGTTTTCGAGAGCTGTTTACGAGGGAACCGCAGAGGTCGAAGGGGTCGAAGCGGTTTTGGTAAAGGATATTAAGGAAGTATTTGATATTATCGCATCCGACAAAATCCCTGTGATAGTCGATCCCGAGGCGAAGATAAAAGAGTCTTTTGCCCCGGATGTCGTCGTGGATGCGATCATAGCGAAGAAAAATACCGGTACAAAGATAACCGACGCGGGACTTGTGATCGGCGTGGGACCGGGATTTACAGCAGGCGTTGACTGCCACTGTGTAGTGGAGACGAAGCGCGGACACTATCTCGGCCGCGCCATCTATAACGGAAGTGCGATTCCGAATACGGGAATTCCGGGGGAGATCGGCGGTTATTCGGTCGAGCGCATTATCAGAGCAGAAGCCGAAGGAGAATTCCATCCCATTCACCAGATCGGTGAAAAGGTCCTGACAGGCGATATCGTGGCCGAATCGGGAGGCGTTCCGATAAAGGCTCTGATGCCGGGGATCATCCGGGGAATGCTGCAGGAGGGCGTATACGTAAAGCCCGGAATGAAATGCGGTGATATTGACGCGAGATGTGAGGTTTCGCATTGCTATACGATCTCCGATAAGGCGCGGGCAATAGGCGGCGGTGTAATAGAGGCGGTTTCACGCTATGAGGAGAGGCTTAAAGGAACCGGAATCATAGTTCTCGCGGCAGGCGAGGGGAGACGTTTCGGATCTAATAAGCTTGTTGCCGAAATAGACGGAAGAAAGATGTTTGAGCATTGTCTGGAGGCAGCAGCCGGCACAGGCTGCAGAAGACTGATTGTCACCGGTTATGAAGAAATAGCGGAATACGCAAAGAAACTCGGTTTCTCGGTGGTCTATAACCGAAATCCCGAACGGGGTATTTCGGAGTCGATCAGACTGGGACTTGCAGAAATGAGAGACTTAAAGGCGCTCATGTTTACGGTCTGCGACCAGCCCGGAGTGACCGTTGATACTTTCAGGCGGCTCTTACAGGCGTATGCTGCGGGAGACAAAGACCTTGCCTGCATGGGACATGGTGAGGATATGCTCGGTAATCCCTGTCTGTTCGGAAGGAAATATTATCCGGAACTGGACGCTCTTACCGGAGACGTGGGCGGAAAACGGGTGATCATGAAGCACCGCGGAGAACTGATCGTGGTAAATGCGAGTGACGCGGAGCTGGAAGATGTGGATTACAGTGTTAATAAATAGGAGGCAGAAATGTCTAAATTCTTTGTAAACGGAAAAGAATACACAAGTGATTCGAAGCAGAAGCTTCTTCGTTTTCTTCGTGACGAATTGCACATTACTTCGGTAAAGGACGGCTGCAGCGAGGGTGCCTGCGGTGCGTGTACGGTCATTATCGACGGAGAGACGATCAAAGCATGCGTGCCAAGCCTCGATAAGCTGGACGGAAGGCATATCATTACCGTAGAAGGGCTTTCCGAGTGGGAGACGAAGGTATTTACCTTTGCCTACGGTGAGGCAGGCGCGGTTCAGTGCGGCTTCTGTATTCCCGGCATGGTGCTCTGCACAAAGGCGCTTTTGGATAAGAATTTAAATCCCACCGAAGAAGAGATAAAGTACGCCCTGCGCAACAATTACTGCCGTTGCACGGGTTATGTGAAGATCATTGCGGCTGTTAAGCTGTCGGCAGAGATCATGCGCAGCGGCGTGATTCCCGAGCCAGGTACGACTAACTGGAGCATGGGACAGCGTGTGCATCGTCTCGATGTTCCCGAGAAAGTGCAAGGTTACGGAAAATATCCCGATGATTACTATATTGACGGCATGCTCTACGGTTCTGCGGTAAGGAGCAAATATCCGAGAGCCAGAGTGCTTTCAATCGACACTTCCGCGGCAAAAGCATTGCCCGGAGTGGCTGCGGTTCTTACTGCGGAGGATATTCCGGGAGAGAATAAGATTGGCCATTTAAAGCATGACCAGTATACTTTGATTCCCGTTGGCGGACTTACTCATTATCTGGGTGATGCAGTGGCACTGGTGGCGGCAAAGGACCGCGAGACCCTTGAAAAAGCGAAAAAACTGGTAAAGGTCGAGTACGAGGTTCTGCCTCATGTACATACTATAGAGGAAGCGAAGGCTCCTAACGCGCCAAAGGTCTTTGATGAGGAAGAGAACAATATCCAGGCCTACAAGCATGTTTCAAGAGGCGATGCGGAAGGCGCGATAAAGAAGGCAAAGCATGTGATCTCGAAGCATTTCGAGACACCATGGACGGAGCATGCTTTTCTCGAACCCGAATGTGCGGTGGCTTTTATTGATGAGGATGACGATGCTTTCCTTTATTCCACTGACCAGAGCGCGCATACGACTCTTCATGAGGTCACGCTGATGCTCGGGACGAAGAAGGTCAAGGTTCAGAACGCCCTTGTCGGCGGCGGCTTCGGCGGAAAAGAGGACATGACCGTACAGCATCATGCGGCATTGCTTGCATATTGCACGCGAAAGCCCGTAAAAGTGAAGCTCTCACGTGCAGAATCGCTGCTCATTCATCCGAAGCGCCACCATTTCGTGATGGATTTCACCATGGGATGCGATGAGAACGGCAAGATCATGGGTGTTAAGGCCAAAGTAGAGTCCGATACCGGTGCTTTTGCGTCTCTGGGCGGACCGGTTCTTGAACGCGCATGTAC
>JAEEGL015618579.1_pt1 | contig 18519 bp, 16 predicted proteins | sample 9134231 | NCBI WGS metagenome assembly JAEEGL01 (sample SAMN16246548, study PRJNA631951) | gut metagenome | biome: gut microbiome; feature: rumen; material: fiber-attached | host: Bos | place: Iran: Karaj | collected 2018-10 | reverse complement strand
CATATAACCACTTTCAGCAAGAATAGTATACTTTTCAGTATCTGTGGATACTTTATAGTAAACCTTCGTACCGTCATCTTTTTCCTCTAAATATATAGTTTCCCCGTTATCGCATTCGATTTGTTCGCATTTATTTATAATGTAGTCATAATTAGCTTTTGTAGTAACAGAGAATTTTCCAAATTCTGTAATGCCCGTTCCTCCTGTTGTAGTAGTTACTCCTACAACTTTGACGTTGCTGTAAGCATTAGTATCCAAATCCGCTGCTGCCGTTTCTGCTAATTCCCGGGTTGCAAAGATTCCTGAAGAATAATCACCTGTTTTAACAATCTCTTCATTTTTCTGGACAGTATAGTTATCTTTAAGTGCCTCTACTTTTTCATCAGCTGTATTTTCATCGGCAAAGGTAGCCTCGGCTTCTATTGTGCATGTTCCATTGTCATTATTGGTAATTTTTACATTACCAAAGCCGTTTTCTTCCAGATCAGTTTTTGCTGCTTCAGCTTTTTCCGTTGCAGGCACTGACTCGATAACTTCATGCTCAAGATTCGTATATCCATCTTCACTAAGTTGGTTATATTTATTTGTCGCTTCCTGTGCGTTGTAATATGTCTGCGAAAAGCTCTGTGTATCCACTAATGTACTGCTCTTATTAACCGTATAACCGGCTCCATCAAGCTCTGCCTTTTTCTGATTTGCAGTTACCTCGCTTTCATAAGTCGCGGTTGCAGATATTGTGTATACTCCGTCATTGTTGTTAATAACAACATTTTTAAATCCTTCGCTTTCCAGGTATTCCTTTACATTTTGTGCCTCAGCTTCTGATGCAGCAACGTTCTTCTCTACATGGAAATTTGTATAGCCTTTCTCTTTAAGATCACTTTCGGCACTTGCAGCATCTTCCGGTGAGTCATATGTTTTGTCATGTTTATCTGCTACATATGTTTTTTCGCTTTCATAAGCGCTAGCATTAGCATAGTTAGCTGAGTCATTGTCGAGTTCAGCCTTTCTTTCATCTGCAGCTTCCTGAGTTTTAAAATTCTCTTCCAATATTTCGCCGGTTTTATATGTTCCGGTGCCATCCACTGTTTCAAATTCTGTGTAGCCGATCTTTTCGAGTTCTTCTTTTTTCTTGGCCAGTTCCGGATCGTTATCGCCTTCGAATTCTTTATCTAAGACCTCAAGCGTCTGTGTCTCTGTTTTTTCCGAAACAGTTTCAGCAGCATTGCTTATAATATTTTGGAGGTTCTCATCCTCCACGTTGTGAGACTTGCCTTCAGCATCATTATATGTAACGCTTGTACCGTTGTTATCCGTAGTAACTGTGAATTCAGTATTCCCATCTTTAACATCCTGGCTAAGTGAGCTTAAATCTTCTTCACTTACCTGTGTGTCACCAATGGAATAAGTTGTTGACTGCTCAACAACATTGTCTTTTGCAGAATCAACAATGATATCCTTAAGGTCGTCAGAAAGCTGAACATCCTGGCCGTCAATTGATACGGTTGATGCACCGTTAGTAGTTTCAACTACTATCTCTGCACCATCGCTGACGTTGGCAAGCTCGGCAGCCTGATCATTTGATAAAGCTACCGGGTCCTGGCCTTCCTGCCCATTGTCAATAAAGGAATGCTCGCTTACGTCTACAAGCTCGATTCCTTCGTTCTCGGTGTTATGCTTTTCTGCCTCTTCTACCTGCGCTACGACCTCCTCTGCAAGATTTTGATCGGAGGTAGCAATATCAGTGACAGAATTAGTCTCTGTGGAAGAAACATCTTCAACGTATTCTCCGGTTGTGGTAGTTGTTTCTGTAGTTGTTACTGAACCATCGTCGTTAGTAGTTTCTGTGGTTTCGACAGTAACAGTGACATTTTCTTCATCTTTGGTCATTAATTCCGTGTCATTAACAACCTCGACAGTCGTCTCCTCTGTTACAGCAACGCCATTATCAGTTTCTTCGACATATGTATTTTCTGTTTCAGTTATAGTACCGGTCTCGGTGTCAGTCACTACCGGTTCAGAACTAGTAGTAGGTTCATCCGGAACATCAATAAGATCTTCGGCTTCCTCTTTCACAGAATCCTCAGATGATATATCTTCGCTGGGGGTATTTACATTGGAATTATCTGTTTCTTCCTCAGATGATGCATCTTCGCCGGGGGTATTTACATTGGAATTATCTGTTTCTTCCTCAGATGAACTGTTGTTGTCGCCTTCTTTCGCTTCAGCAACTGTCTCATTGGCTAAAAACACCATAGAACCTGCCATAAAACAGAATATACCTTTGCGAATTGCCTGTGGTATATTGTTGTAATGCTTCATCTCTTACCTCCTTGTAATAAAAAGTACCAATACCCAACTCGTTTACTCTAGTTAAATTATACGAAGTGACCAATCACAAAAACCATCATAAGGCACAAAAGAAATGTTTCTTTATAACGTTTTAATTATTCTTTAATTTTGTTTGTTTTTCTTTAATAATTACATTTGTTTCACAGGCTATTTCGTTATATTTTTATACGAATCAATTCATGGCATGGAAAAAGGGCTTCGCCCAGATGATTTAATCATCTAGAGCGAGCCCCATTTTTTTACTATTTATATGAGTTACTAATTGAAAGGATTTTATAACTGTATTGCTGTCTTAAGCGCGATCTCCATCATATCTGAAAAACCTGTCTGACGCTCTAATGCAGAGAGTTCCTCGCTCTTAAAGAGATGATCAGAAACTGTAAGGATGGTCAGTGCATTTTTCCCTGCTTCAGCTGCATTCATATAAAGGGCAGGTGTCTCCATCTCAACTCCAAGAGCTCCATACTTTTTGTAAAGCTCACTCTCATTGCACTTTTTGTAGAAAGCATCTGAGGAAAGAACATCTCCCACATGGTACCTCACACCTTTTTCCTTAGCAACTGCTACTGCTTTTTCAAGAAGATCAAAGCTTGCAGTTGGCGCGAAAGTTCCGGGAAGTCCATACTGGAATCCATAATTTGAATCTGTGTGTGCTCCCTGAACAAAAATGATATCCATTACATTGACATCGTCCTGAAGACCTCCGGTACTTCCAACACGTATTATATTTTCGACATCATAAAAATTAAAAAGCTCATAGGTATAGATGCCGATCGAAGGAATGCCCATGCCATGTCCCATGACAGATACATCTTTTCCTTCATACTTGCCGGTAAAACCAAGCATTCCTCTTACTTCGTTCACACACTTAACATCAGTGAGGAAGTTATCTGCAATAAATTTCGCTCTCAGCGGATCTCCCGGCATAAGAACAGTTTTTGCAAAATCACCTTTTTCCGCTCCATTGTGTGGTGTTGCCATAAATACCCTCCTTTTTTCTTTTTATTTTAATCCGGATAGTTTATTACGCCCTGCATCCAGATATTGCCTTTAAATCGTCTTCCTATTGCAGGCTCTCCAAGAAGATCAACCTCATTGATACAGACATCGAACTGCAGTTCGTTGCATTCTATTTTCATTATGTATACATTCTCATTGGTAAAGTGGTTCATTACTATTCTTGAATCTATTATCTCACCAAGAACTGAGTACTGATCACATTCAACTCCATATGGCATAAAATATGTATCTACTAGGGAATATATATCCTGCTTTCTGATCTTTTTGGAAAGTGTCGTATAAAGATCCATATCATCAAGGGTAAGAGACTCTATTGCTGTTTCATCTCCGCGTCTTGCATTGTTAATGAGCTTGTTTCTGTAATTTAACTTTTTCTTGGCAACCTCCTTCTCTTCCTGCGTTTTCGCAATCGGCATCATTATCTGACCCTTTATAGAAAGAGCTGAGAGACTAAGTGTTGTTCCTTTTATCGGGAATTTGTTCTCATTCTCATATTTTACATATGGAACAATGTTCTGAAGATAAAAGATAAGCGTGACACCAAGCCTTGGTTCATTACAAACCCCTGCATAGGAATAAGTGGCTGCATGTCTCTCAACATTGAGATCTTCCTCTGTACTTACGGCAGTTGGAATCAGATAAGGATAATAGTATTCATAGATAAACTTATCCTGATCATCAAACTCCCCACATACTGCCACACCTATTCCATCAGCATAGTCCCTGGCAAATTCTGCCAGGATCACATTCTCATTATTTGTGACATAAGCTCGCCTCTGCGCATTCTGGATTGAACTTGTTATAAGATTGGTAAGCTCATGTCTGTTTTTTATACTTGAAAATCCGACGGCTCGCAAAAACTTGTGCATCGCGATCCTTTCTGTTGATTAATAATTATTTATTTGGAACAAGAAGCTCCTTGCCTCCCATGTACGGGCGAAGCACTTCAGGAATCCTTACACTTCCGTCGGCCTGAAGATTATTTTCCAAAAATGCTATAAGCATTCTGGGAGGAGCAACAACTGTATTATTCAAAGTGTGAGCAAGATAGTTTCCATCCTTGCCCTTGATCCTTATCTTAAGTCTTCTTGCCTGGGCATCTCCAAGATTAGAACAGCTTCCTACTTCAAAGTACTTCTTCTGTCTTGGTGACCATGCCTCAACATCACATGACTTACACTTAAGATCAGCCAGGTCTCCTGAGCAGCACTCCAGTGTCCTTACAGGTATATCGAGTGTTCTGAACAGATCCACAGTATTCTGCCAAAGCTTGTCATACCAGGTCTTGGAATCCTCCGGCTTGCAGATTACAACCATCTCCTGTTTCTCGAACTGATGGATTCTGTAAACACCTCTCTCTTCAATACCATGTGCGCCCTTTTCTTTTCTAAAGCAAGGTGAATAACTTGTAAGAGAAAGAGGCATCTGCTCCTCAGGAATTATCTGATCGATGAACTTTCCTATCATTGAATGCTCGCTGGTGCCTATGAGGTAAAGATCCTCTCCTTCAATCTTGTACATCATAGCTTCCATCTCAGGAAAACTCATAACACCTGCAACAACGTTTCCATGGATCATGAAAGGAGGAACACAGTATGTGAAACCTCTGTCTATCATGAAATCCCTCGCGTAAGAGATAACTGCTGAATGAAGTCTGGCAATATCTCCCATAAGGTAATAGAATCCGTTGCCTGCTACTCTCCTTGCAGCATCCAGGTCGATTCCATTAAAGCTCTCCATTATATCTGTGTGGTAGGGAATCTCAAAATCCGGTACAACAGGATCTCCATACTTCTGGATCTCAACATTTTCTGAATCATCTTTACCGATCGGAACTGACTCATCGATGATCTGAGGAATTATCATCATCTTATTTGTAACCTGCTCATCCAGTTCCTTTTGCTTTGCTTCGAGCTCCTCAAGGCGCTTTGCCTCTTTGGCAACTTCATCCTTAAGTGCCATCGCCTCATCTTTCTTACCCTGTGCCATGAGGCCACCGATTTCTTTAGAAATCTTATTTCTATGAGAACGAATCTCATCAGCTTCCTGCTGATTTGATCTTCTCTCCTCATCTAATTTGATAACTTCGTCAACAAGTGGAAGTTTCTCATCCTGAAACTTCTTTCTGATATTTTCTCTTACTACTTCAGGATTTTCCCTTAAAAACTTAATGTCGATCATTTTGATCTCCTCCATATATATAATATTTTAATTATCTTTTGACACTGTCAAGTGCTGTATCAAGTGCTTTCTTTTCTTCACCGCTAAGTTCCACATCAGCTACTCCGGCATTAATCTCTTTGGCATAGGAGTAATTGAGTCCGTCAGTACCATGTACTGAATTGATAAGAACTCCATTATCATTTTCATCAAGCAGGCAGAAAGAAAAGCTAAGCTTTCCTCCGCTCTGGTTAAAAGCATCATACCTGTGAAGTGCAACTTTCTGAAATGTATTGCCCATTCTTCGGTTTATATCATTTATATCTTTTCTGTTCTTTTCATTTTCACTTCTTATCATTCTGTTGTCATGAAAAATTCCTAGGATCTCTTCTTCCAAAGAAGAAGCATCTCTCCCTTTCATGAACTTTCCGTACTTCTTTTCAAGTTTTTTTATTTTTTTTGCTTGAAGTATGCTTAGTACAAGTAAAACGATAATTAGCAAAAATAGAACAATAAACAGAATTGCCGGATCAAGTGAAGACAATCCTATCGTACTAAAAATACTGCTATTCATTTCGTCCCCCAATAAAAAATTATTCTCTGCAAATTCTTTCTATAATCTTTTCAAGATCATCATTGTTGTAGAACTCTATCTGAATTACTCCTACTCCATCTCCCTTTGATGTAACTTCAACTTTTGTTCCAAGAGCCTGCTTGCACTTCTCAGAAACCTCAGCATATACAGCATCAATACTTGCATTTAATTTGCCTGGAGTTTTTTTCTTGGAAGTCTTTCCTAAATTCTTAACGAGCTTTTCTGTTTCTCTTACACTTAGTTTATTATCAAATACATTCTGAGCAATTTCTGATTGTTCAGCTTCATCGGTAACAGGTAAAAGTGCTCTGGCATGTCCTGCAGTAAGCATTTCCTCAATAACCATATTCTGAACTTTTTTAGAAAGTTTTAAAAGCCTAAGTGAATTAGTCACATATACACGGCTCTTAGATATTTTGTCAGCAACCTGATCCTGCGTATAGTCATAATCATCAATCAGCTTTTTAAAAGCAAAAGCCTCTTCAATAGCATTTATTCCTTCTCTCTGTAGATTTTCTATAATTGCTATTTCAGAGATTTCTTCATCTGTAAGATCTTTTATAACTACAGGTACAGTTTTAAGCCCCGCCTTTTTTGCAGCCCGCCATCTTCTCTCTCCGGCAACAATCATATATCTGTCATTTCTTTTTGTTACCAAAAGAGGTGTAATGATTCCATGCTGCTTAATTGAATCAGCAAGTTCTATAAGCGCATCCTCATCAAATGTCTTTCTCGGCTGATCCTTATTTCTCTCAACTTCTGTAATATTTAATTCAACAACCTGTCCTTCAGTAGATTTGTTATTCTGTGATGCTTCCTTATCCTCTCTGCTGGTAGTTGGAACTTTACTGGGAATCAATGCATCAAGACCTTTTCCCAATCCCCTCTTTGCATTTTTAGCTGGCATTTCAATCCTCCACACTCATAATTTTTATCTTTCAATCAATTCCTGTGCAAGAAGACGATATGCTTCTGCTCCGGAAGATTTTGGCTCATATTTACTTATAGGCATTCCATAACTTGGTGCTTCCGCTAAACGTATATTTCTTGGAATTATTGTTTTGAAAACATATTCATCGACATTATCTTTTACATTTTCTACAACCTGGAGGGATAAGTTTGTTCTTGAATCGAACATTGTAAACACTATGCCTTCCATTGAAAGATCTGAATTAAGTCTGTCTTTTACAAGATTTACAGTATGAATGAGCTGTCCTAATCCTTCCAATGCATAATACTCACACTGAATTGGAACTAATACCGAATCAGCTGTTGTCATAGCATTTATTGTCAGCATACTAAGTGAAGGTGGACAATCAATGATTATAAAATCATAATTATCCTTTACATCACTAATTGCATTTCTAAGAATGTATTCTTTCTCAGCTACATCAATTAGTTCAATCTCAACTGCTGCTAAATCAACATTCGATGGAATTATATCTACATTCTCAGCTACATCCTTAGATATAGCTTCATCAATTGTTGAGTTACCTATCAGTAAATCATAAATAGTAATATCGATTTCATTTTTATCAAGACCTAACCCGCTTGTTGTATTTCCCTGCGGATCAGTATCGATAACAAGAACTTTCTTTCCTTGTTCACCAAGTGCAGCAGATAAATTGATTGATGTTGTGGTTTTACCTACACCACCTTTTTGATTTGCTATTGCTATGACTCTACTCATAATTCCTCCAATTTAAAAACACTATGTGTATTGTATCACAAAAACCAATCATTAAGTACAAATATAAATAACGTTTTAAAATATCTATATCTTGTAATTATGAATTGTGCGCACAATATACGATTGGCTGCACGTAAATATTGTTTCACATGAAACTAATACAATATATTGTATTTAATGTTTCACGTGAAACAATTATTAGTTCTATAATATTTTCAGAATAAAATGTTTCACGTGAAACATTTTATTTTAATAATGCTAGTACTTGTGGTTATATTATTCTGATATAAGTCTGTTTATTTCAGTGGCTGTTTAGAGGGCATGCCTGCTTTTCTCGGATATTTATAAGAAGTTTTTTCCTTTTTTTCTATAACACATATTGTTCGATGTATATCAGAATTAGGTAAAAGAAATTCCTCTGAGGATATTAGTTTTCCTCCAAGAAGATGTATGGCTCCCTTTGCATCCTCTAATTCCTTTTGAGCTTTATCACCTTTATAAGCAACAAACACTCCGCCTACTTTTACATAAGGTAAACAGTACTCTGACAAGGTTGACATATTGGCAACAGCTCTCGAAACCACTACATCAAAACTTTCTCTTAGATCACCATTCTTACCCTGACAGAAATCCTCTGCTCTTCCATGAAGAGTGTTTATTGAACCCTCATTATTTAACTTAAGCTTATTTATTACTTCATCAAGAAACTTAAGTCTCTTGTTTAGCGAATCAATTAGTGTAAAATGAAGTTTCGGAAAAATGATCTTGAGCGGTATTGAAGGAAAACCTGCTCCTGTTCCTATGTCCGCAACACTATATTCCCTACTTTTAAAGTCAAAAGCTTTGCATCCGGATATACTGTCAACAAAATGTAGTTTACATACTTCATCGAATTCTGTTATGGCTGTGAGATTCATTACATTGTTCCACTCAATCAGAAGATTATAATAATCATCAAACTGAACAAGCTGCCTGTCACTAATCTCAATACCAAGTTCGGAAAGATCAGCGATAAAATTCTTATACTTATTTCTCATCACTACTGCTCCTGTTAATCGTATCCAGATATATCAGTAATACCGAAACATCAGCAGGGTTAACTCCGCCTATTCTTGATGCCTGACCTATATTAGTAGGTCTGAACTTCTCAAGTTTTTGTCTTGCCTCAAGACGAAGACTTCCGACATCATTGTAATCAATGTCATCAGGTATCAGTTTCTTTTCCAACTTTTTGAACTGCTCAACCTGTCTGTACTGCCTGTTTATGTATCCCTCATATCTAATGGTTATCTCAACCTGCTCAATAACATCAGCCGGCAAAGGCTTTCTCTCATTATCTATCTCTGATATATTGTCATAGTTAATTTCAGGTCTGCATATAAGTTCAGCTAATGACGTAGCTGTCTTTAGCGGAGTACTTCCAATCTTTTTCATGAACTTCTGAATGTTTGAGTTTGCACCTACTGTAGTGTTCTTTAATCTTTCAACCTCTTCTTCAATCAGTTTTTCTTTAATAAGAAGTTTTTCATTTCTTTCATCATCTATAAGTCCCACATCATGACCTTTATGACGAAGTCTTATATCAGCATTATCCTGGCGAAGAAGTAATCTGTACTCTGCTCGTGAAGTCATCATTCTGTAAGGTTCGAAGTTTTCTTTTGTAACCAGATCATCAACCAGGACACCTATGTATCCCTCAGACCTGTCTATTGTAAGATAGTCTCTGTGCAGAACCTGCATCGAAGCATTAATGCCGGCATATAATCCCTGAGCTGCTGCTTCTTCATATCCGCTGCTTCCATTAAACTGCCCGGCAGAGAAAAGTCCTCTTATGTCCTTAATCTCCAGAGTCGGATGGAGCTGTCCCGGACATAAACAATCATATTCGATAGCATAAGCATTTTTGACAATTCTGCAATTTTCAAGTCCGGGTACTGTTCTGTACATTGCAAGCTGAACATCCTCAGGAAGTGATGATGACATTCCATCTATATACATCTCATTTGTATAAGTTCCTTCAGGTTCAACAAATACCTGATGTCTGTCATGGTCAGGGAACTTTACAACCTTATCCTCTATAGATGGACAATACCTTGGGCCAATACCTTCTATAATACCGGCATAGATTGGTGAACGGTTAATATTCTTTCTAATGATTTCATGAGTCTTTTCATTGGTATAAGTAAGCCAGCAGGACACCTGAGGTCTTTGTACATCTTTTGGATCAGTATCAAATGAAAATGGTATTACAGGGGTATCTCCAAACTGCTCAGACATTTTTGAATAATCGATTGTATTGCCATCCATCCTTGCCGGAGTGCCTGTCTTAAACCTTCGAAGTTCTATCCCTGCTTTTAATAACGATTCAGAAAGATAGTTTGAAGGCAAAAGACCGTTAGGTCCGCTGTAAGTAATTGCCTCTCCTGTAAGACATCTGCTCTTTAAGTAGGTACCGGTACAAAGTATAACCGCCTTTGCTTCATATATCATACCTGAAAAAATCTTTACGCCGGTTATCCTTTTTTTATATCCCTTGTGAAGCAGTCTTTCATCTGTAACTTCTTCGAATAAAATCTCAGAAACTTCAGTCTGTTTAATAAAAAGATTTTCCTGATTCTCAAGAACTCTTCTCATGGCTTTGGAGTATTCCATCTTATCAGCCTGACATCTGAGAGAATGCACAGCTGGTCCTTTGGATGTGTTTAACATCTTTGACTGAAGAAAGGTCCTATCTATTACTTTACCCATCTCTCCGCCAAGCGCATCGATTTCCCTTACAAGATGTCCCTTTGATGAACCTCCAATATGCGGATTGCAGGGCATAAATGCTATATTGTCAGCACTCATTGTAAAGACAACTGTATTAAGACCAAGTCTGGCACACGCAAGTGCAGCCTCGCATCCTGCATGACCTGCACCTATAACTGCAACATCAATTGTTTCTTTTAGACATGAATCACTCATAAACTATTTACCCATACAAAATTTTGAAAATATCTCTTCAGCCAGATCATCACCTATCTCCTCTCCGATAATTTCTCCGAGAGAGGCATAGGCACTTGTAAGATCAACAGTATAAAAATCTTCGGAAAGATCACTGTCGATACTGTTTAATACAAGCTTAAGTGAATTAACCGCTTCTATAAGAAGCCTTTTATGCCTGAGGTTCGTAATATAAATTTCCTGCTTTGGAACTATCTCACCATTAAAGAACAGATCTGTAATGGCATTTTTAAGAAGATCAATACCTTCTCCGTTCAATAATGAAGCAGTTACAACAGGTAATTTATCAATATCAGGAATCGAAAATTCAGAAGATATCATATCGCTTGATATTTTAATATTGCCCTTAAGATCATTTTTATTAAGAATAATTATAGTATTTTTATTCTCACAAAGACTCATAATCTGACGGTCTTCATCATCGATGTCTTTAGTTGAATCAAGTATATAAAGACAAAGGTCTGCTTCGGCAATTTTTTCTTTAGCCTTATCAACACCTATCTTCTCTATCAGATCCTCGGTATCTCTTATCCCTGCCGTATCTATAAGATTAAGGATTATATCATCAAGTCTTATTGTTTCTTCTATAACATCTCTTGTAGTTCCGGCTATCTCAGTAACTATTGCTCTCTCATTTCCGGAAAGCACATTTAATAGTGAAGACTTTCCTGCATTGGGTTTACCTATGATAACAGTTTTTATTCCATCTTTTCTGATCTTGCCTTCATCTGCTGATTTTATGAGCGTATCAATTTTTTCAATCATCGGAACAACTATTTGTCTGAGTTTTTCAGAATAACCTGTAAGATCATAGTTCTCCGGATCATCAATTGCGGATTCTATAAAAGCCATCTGATATATTATTGATTCGCGAAGTGATTTTACTTCCTTATATATGTTACCCTGCAACTGACCTCTGGAGCTTTCAAGAGCAAATCTGCTCTGCGCTCCTATTATATCCATGACAGCTTCAGCTTTTGTAAGATCAATTCGTCCGTTTAAAAAAGCTCTCTTAGTAAATTCACCTGGCTCAGCAAGTCTGCATCCGTTATTCAGAAGAAGATTCATTATCTCATTCATAACAAGCATTCCGCCATGGGAGTTTATTTCAATAACATCTTCTTTTGTATAACTGTGAGGAGCTTTCATAAAAGAGATCATAACCTCATCAATTATTTTATCATCGCCAGGATCAACTATGTATCCGAACTTTATCGTATTTGGTTCGTGATCAGAAAGATCATGTTTCTTTTTTGATGAAATATAAATCTTATCACAGATTGAGACAGCATCCCTGCCACTTACTCTAATTATTCCTATACCTGCATCAGACATGGCAGTTGCTATTGCTGCTATAGTGTCATCATTAAATTTCTTCAAGACATTACTCATATTTTTTTCCTAAAATAATACCCCCGGGGACAAGCCCTGGGGGTAGCAACCATGAATTATTTCTTTAAAGTAACCACTACTCTTCTGAAAGGCTCATCACCCTCACTGTGAGTTGTAACATATCTGTCATTCTGAAGTGCTGAATGAATGATCCTTCTCTCGTATGGATTCATCGGCTCAAGAGCAACAGACTGTCTAGTCTTCCTAACCTTATAAGAAATATTCTTTGCAAGGTTCTCCAGTGTAGCTTTTCTTCTTTCGCGATAATTCTCAGTATCAACTTTTACATGAATATAGTCATCGGTATCCCTGTTTACTACAAGTGAGATCAGATACTGCAGTGAATCAAGTGTCTGTCCTCTCTTACCGATAAGGACTCCCATCTCATCTCCTGAAAGTTCAACATCAAGGATATTATCCTCTGCATTGAATCTTGTGTTGAGATTAACTTCCATATTCATGGCTCCGAAGACATCCTTAAGGAAATCATTAGCTCTCTTAACAAGTTCATCTCCGTTTACAGGATTCTTTTCCTTTTCAGAATTCTTTTCTTCTGCCTTTTTCTCTGCCTTAGGCTCCGACTTTTTCTGTTCCTTCTTTTCGTTCTTAACAGGCTCAGCCTTTACATTTTCCTGCTTTTTAACTTCTTCTTTGATTTCCTCTTTAATTTCTTCTTTGATCCTTGCTTTAATTATAGCAGGCTTTGAAGCAATTCCCAAAAATCCTGTGGAACCATTTGAAACTATTTCATAGTCTAGTCTGTCGCTTGTAACCATAAGTGCCGCACATGCTTCTGTTATAGCATCATCCACATTTCTTGCGGAAAACTCTCTGTATTCCATCTCACCCTCCAAATACAATTACTTGTTGTTCTTCTCATTAAATTCTTTTACCATATTAGCCTTGGCTAAAAGAGAATCCCTTCGAATTGACTTACCTTCATAAACAGCAGTAGCTTTCTTAAGCTTCTCTTCCTTTTCAGCATCTGAAACGCTGCTTGTTGAAGCGGCTGATAAAGAGTTGCTTCTGGTTGAAAGGTTTGCATATCTGTTCATCGAAGGAGTAGTCTTCATCTTCTCCATCTTCTCTTTGTACTTGGCTGTATTCTTCTCAATGACAGCATCAATATCAATCTTATCGATATGTTTGTTAATAACAATCTGCTGTATTGATCTGATAACAGCACCGGCAATCCAGTAAATACCCATACCTGCAGGGAGACTCAGACAGAAGAATGCTGACATGATAGGCATCATGATATTCATCGTCTTCATTGACTGCTGCATCTGGGTAGTGGGATCGTTAGGATCTGCTTTTCCATCTGTAGCTGCCTGAGGCATAAGCTTGGTATTGATCCACTGTGTAAGAGCTGCAAGTATCGGAACTATCACACCTCCAATAAGAAGAAGGAAATTCTTATCCGAAAAAGCAGTTCTTATCATGTACATAGGTGTATCACCTATGTTGAGTCCGAGAAAATAATTATATCTGCTAAGAAGTGAATAAGTTTTCTCGATTGAATCCGTAAGACTGGGGAACTGAACTGTAAGACCTGACCAGTCTGCCGAAGATGCCTTATTGAGAACATCAATAAATGTATTCTGTATATAGGTTGTATTACCTGATGTAAATGCCTCGTTTGTAAACTGATTCTTAAAGAGATTGGCACTTGAAAGAGTCTGCAAAAAGTCTGATGCGCCACTTGTTGCCATAAGATCTTCTACAAGGGGAAAGAATGCATCCCTGACCTTATCAACATAAGCCGGTATTGAAAAGATAACACGGTAAAGAGCAAACAGGATAGGCATCTGAATAACGAGCTGCAGACAGCTACCCGTCTGAGATACACCGTATTTGGCATACAGCTCTCTTGTCTCCTCCTGCATTGCAAGCATTGAATCATTGTCTTTCTTGCCCTTGTATTTAGCCTGGATTGCCTGAAGTTCAGGACTCATCCTTGCCTGAAGTTTGGAAAACTTCTGCTGTTTGTAAGTAAGTGGCAGAAGACACAAATAAATAACAATTGTAAAGATAATAATTGCAAGTCCAATGTTAGGAATACCTATTGCATTAAGTACATTGAAAATGCCATTCATAAGATGACCAAGAAGCCATGCTACCGGTCCTACGATTTTACCCTCATACTGGGTAAGATACAAAAGCTGCAAAATTAACCTCCTCTTTTATGGAACCGGATCATATCCGCCACTGGAAAATGGATTACATCTAAGTATCCTCCAGGCAGCCAATAGTCCCCCTTTTAAAGCCCCATACTTTTCTATTGCCTCGAGTCCATACTGTGAACATGTAGGAATGTATGGACATTTTGTTCTCTTCATTGGAGAAATATACTTCCTATAAAGTTTGATCAAAAAAATTAGTATTTCTTTCATCTACTCACCGCCATTTTTTGTTATGCGGGCCTTCCCTGCCAGGCTTAAAAGAGATTCTTCTATATTAAAAAAGTCTGCATCTCTTGCACAGGCTCTGGCTACGATTACAATATCCAAACCACTATTGAATACTTCTTCATGTAATCGGTAAGCTTCTCGAACAAGTCTTGCAAATCTGTGCCTTACAACACTGTTCCCTATTTTTTTACTGCATGAAATCCCTATTTTGTTATGAGAACCTCCATTTTTCCACACATAGACAACTATAAACTTATTGGCAAAGCTTTTGCCGTTCTCATAGACATTTCGAAATTCATCTGTCTTTTTCATAGAATCTGAAAAAAGCATTATTAATACCTGATACAGAAAAGCTCTCAGTAATGATGAAAAAAGGCCACATAGTAATGTGACCTTTTAATCAAGCTGATAGTCTCTTTCTGCCCTTTGCTCTTCTTGCAGCAAGAACCTTCCTGCCGCCCTTAGTAGCCATTCTCGCTCTGAAGCCGTGAACTCTGGCTCTCTGGAGCTTATGAGGCTGGAATGTCATCTTCATAATCTAAACACCTCCTTCTCTAACAGTCTAACCTTTAACAGGTCAATTCAATGAGAAATAAATCTCAAAATTATCGTGATTACATCCAGTGTGGAAAAAATCTTTATAATTATAATAAATAAAAATTGCGTAGTCAAGCCACTACTGAGGGTTTCAAAAATATACGAAAAAATCTATTTCAAGATTTAGTGCCTTATAAAATTATCCACATCAAAATGTTGATTTTGTGGATAATATGTTATTCAAAAAATATTATTATAATTTATCCACAATTGTGAATTATTTTGTGGATAAAACGGTTTATAGGTTAGGGATAACTTTTAAAAAATGCCTATTTTAAGCCATTTATTACAGTAGATACTTATTAGTGGAAAACATATAACTTATCCACAACAGAATTTATTTGTCGTATTAGAGGCAAAAAAAAGAATATTTTTTCCACATTTCTCTGAATTTGATATTTAAGTGCTTTTAATATAAAATAAAAAAAGTCTAAATTTATGCTTGTTGGGGAGAAGTTATGCAATCTACTGAACTTTCTGAAATACTTAATCAGAACTGGGAATCTATAAAGACCAAGGTAAGAAATGAATCAGGTATGTCTGAAATATCATATAATACCTGGATCATTCCTCTTACTGTATATGGTATCGATAACAATACCGTCAAAATTCTTATACCTTCAGATAATGATTTTGCTCAAACATATATAGTTAAGCATTACCTTGACTTCTTTAAGGTAGCAGTTTCGGAGTGTCTTGAGCAAATGATGGATGTTTCTTTCATTTTAAACAAGGACACTATTAATAATGAAGAAACAGGTGAAAAAGAACAACCTTCCCAGAACGATTATGATAGATCATCTTCATTTATATATGAACAGGCAAATCTTAATCCAAAATACAGATTTGATACTTTCGTGGTAGGCAGCAAGAATGAATTTGCTCATTCAGCTTCTCTTGCTGTAGCTGAATCTCCGGGTACTGCTTACAATCCTCTCTTTCTTTACGGAGGTCCCGGACTTGGCAAGACCCACCTTATGCACTCTATAGGTCATTTTATAATTGAGCACAATCCGGGTTCAAAAGTTCTCTATGTAACTTCTGAGCAGTTCACCAACGAGGTTATTGAGAATATCCGTAGCGGAAGAAGCGAGAATATGTCCAAACTCCGTGAGAAATACAGAACAGTCGATGTTCTCATGGTAGATGATGTTCAGTTTATTATAGGTAAGGAGTCAACACAGGAGGAATTCTTCCATACCTTCAACGATCTTCATCAGGCAGGCAAACAGATCATACTGTCATCCGACAGACCACCAAAGGAGATGGAAACTCTTGAAGAGAGGATCCGCTCAAGATTTGAGATGGGACTTATAGCCGACATCCAGACACCTGACTACGAGACAAGGGTCGCCATCCTCCGCAAAAAAGCTGAAGACGACGGACGTAAGATTGGCGATGATGTAATGGATTACGTTGCTTCAAATATCAAGTCCAACATCAGAGAACTTGAAGGAGCACTTACCAAGATAATTGCCCACGCAAGACTTTATAATACCGACATTACACTTGATAATGCCAAGGATGCTCTCAAAGATATCATATCTCCGGATAAATCAAGGATCATTACTCCACAGCTTATCATAGATACAGTATGTGAGCAGTATGGAGCAAAAAAGGAGGATATCATATCCAAGAAAAGAAATGCCGAGATTGTTCTTCCAAGACAGATCATTATGTATCTTTGCAGGGAATACACTGAAGCTTCCCTCGAAGAGATAGGCAAACTTCTTGGCAAAAAGGATCACACAACAGTTATGAGCGGAATAAACAAAATTAAATCCAATCTCTCTATTGATGATGATCTTAATAAAAACATGGATATAATTGTTAAGAAACTAAATCCTTCTTTATAAATTAATAACAAATTGTGGAAAATGTTCAAAAATTTTTGTTGATTAACAGAGGGTTAAATGTGATTAAGGGTGGATAACTATTTCCACCCTTTTTTTTCTAAAATTTGCCGTGTTTATAAGTCTTAAATTTTCAACATCTTAATTTTTGTTTTCAACACATAAAAATTTGTAAAAAAGCCTTTAAAATTGTATAATAGAATAGGTTTTACACTTATCAACAGCTATTAATACTATTTTTATTAATAATTAATAATTATTTTATAGTTACCGGCGAAGGGAGTATTTGTTCAAATGAAATTTGTATGTTCCAAATCAAATCTCATAAGTGGATTACAGATTGTACAGAAGGCTGTTCCTTCCAAGACAACAATGTCTGTACTTGAATGCATCTTTGTTGATGCTACAGAGGGTATGATCAAGTTCATAGCCAATGACATGGAACTTGGTATCCAGACTATTGTCGAAGGAAACATTATCGAGAGAGGATTTATTGCCATAGAAGCTAAATTCTTTATTGATATCATCAGGAAGCTTCCTGACAGTGATGTAACCATCGAGACAGACTCATCCTGCAAGGTGACTATAAGCTGTGAAAAATCCAAATTCAACCTCATCGGAAGAAAAGGGGATGACTTTACTTTCCTTCCTTCAATAGAGAAGATTGACGGAGTAAGCATGTCTCAGTTTACTCTCAGGAATGTAATTCAGCAGACTATCTTCTCAATTTCCGAGAATGATACCAACAAGATGATGGCCGGAGAACTTTTTGAGGTAGACGGTGATCAGATAAAGCTTGTATCTCTGGACGGACACAGAATTTCTATCAGAAAAGTAAAACTGTCAGAAAATTACAATTATAAGAAAGTTATCGTTCCCGGCAAGGCTCTCAATGAGATAAGCAAGATACTAAGCGACAGCACAGAGCGTATGGTGAACATATACTTTACAGACAAGCATATTCTCTTTGAGTTTGATAAGACTACCGTTGTTTCAAGGCTTATTGAGGGAGAGTATTTCAGTATTGATCAGATGCTCTCAAGTGATTATGAGACCAAGATGACCATCAACAGAAGAGAGTTCCTTGACTGTATAGACAGAGCAACTCTTCTTGTAAAGGAGGGTGACAAAAAGCCTGTTATCATTTCAATAACCGATGGCAAGATGGAACTTAAGATCAATTCGACCATAGGAAGTATGGATGAGGAGATAGATATAGATAAGCAGGGTAAAGACCTAATGATAGGATTTAATCCCAAGTTCCTTATCGATGCTCTCAGGGTAATTGATGATGAATCAGTTGATATATATCTGGTTAATCCGAAGGCTCCATGCTTTATTAGAGACAAGGAGTCAACTTATGTATATCTTGTACTTCCTGTAAACTTTACTACTGTTGATTGATATTTGGAGTTTTAGATGGAAATTGTTAAATTGCGAGAAAGT
>JAEEGL017233485.1_pt1 | contig 18520 bp, 17 predicted proteins | sample 9134231 | NCBI WGS metagenome assembly JAEEGL01 (sample SAMN16246548, study PRJNA631951) | gut metagenome | biome: gut microbiome; feature: rumen; material: fiber-attached | host: Bos | place: Iran: Karaj | collected 2018-10 | reverse complement strand
TTTCCTATACTTGTTATTCCTGATGGTAGCTCTATACTTGTTAAACTACTACAGTTATAAAATGCATATTGTCCTATATTTGTTAATCCTTCTGGTAACTCTATACTTGTTAAACTTGTACAGCCATTGAAAGCAGAGCTTCCTATACTCGTTAGCCCTTCTGGCAGCTCTATACTTGCTAAACTGCTACAACCCCAAAATGCAGCGTTTCCTATACTTGTTAGCCCTTCTGGTAGCTCAATGCTTGTTAAACTACTACAATTTTGAAATGTAGCAGCTCCTATGGTTGTTATTCTTATTGGTATATTTATACTTGTCAAACTAATACAACCATTAAATGCATTACTATATATGCTTGTTATTCCCGATGGTAAATTTATACTTTTTAAACTACTACAGTAACAAAAAGTTGCATATTCTATACTTGTTATGCTTGATGGCAGCTCTATGCTTGTTAAACTACTACAGCTATAAAATGCATAATTTCCTATATTTTCTACTCCATTTTCAATTACAACTTTTGTTATATTTTCTTTTTGACTGCTCCATGGTGCAGGATCATCTATATAATAAACGTTCATTCTTCCTGTTCCATAAATTGTAAGTAAGCCTGTATCATCTAAATATGCATATACATGATCACTTGATGTTGCTGAAATATCCCACGGATCACTTTGTGTTCCTGTTCCATCTGTAATATTGCTGTCTGCAATATTTGACTTTTCTTCTCCTTTAGGAAGAAATAAGCTGGATATTTTTTCTGTTTGTGTCTTAAAAGTTAATGAACAAATTATTCCTAAAAAAATAATAAATAAAATTAATACTATAGAAATAATCTTAATTTTATTTATATTTGTTTTTTTATTATTCAATTCTTTTTGTTTCATTATATTTAATTCCTTTCATTAGTTTTTACTTGTTTTCGTCTTTAATTTTTATTTTTTTTTGCTTTTATTGCTTTTATGATATCACTACTAATTATTTATTTCAAGCTCAATATTATTATATATTTAGTCTAACTGTAAAGTTTTGTAACAAACAAAAAAAAATAGAATAAAATATTACTGGTTAGCCATACTAAAGACATTGTATAGATAAAACATAACAAAAAGGATTGATCTTTATAATATATGAAAACACTTTGCATAAAAAATAATAATTTAAAAACAATTGATTATTTAATGAATAGTATTTCCAATATAGATTTAGAAGGAATTATATTTTCTAAAAGAAGATTTTCAAAATATACAAATATCATAATTCATTATAAAGGTAATAATGTTGATGATTTTTATGATAAAGTTTCTTGTGTGATTTGTAATTGTATTATTGATATTTATGAACCAATTATACTTAGAAACATTCTTTTAACAGAATACTTTTATTTTGATATTCAAGACATGAAGCAAATTGAAAATAATTGTAATGAATTATTATATGAATCATCTGATAAGCAAAAAGTAAATTTTCATTTTCATGAATCAAAAAAAGATAATAAATATGATGACAGATTCTTATCTCTTTGGATAGAAGTATTAACATATATATTATCTAATAAATCACTTATTTTAGATGGTTTTATACATTTTAGAGCTAAAGAGTATAAATCTTTTATTGATAGTGCAGTTGATAGCGCAGTAAACCAATTTGTAATTGATAAAGAATATCATGATTTCATAAATTTAATACAATTATATATCAATTCTAGACCAGCAAATTATTCTACTATATACTTAATCTACCAAGACGGAGAATCTGTAATTCTTGATGAAAATAAGCAGGTAATTAATTGTAACAAGGAAGTTCTTAACACTGGTTATTTGTCAGACATTTCATTTTCATCTAATGATTACACTTTAAACTCTCTTCTTACTCTATTACCTGCAAGACTAATAATTCATCTTCAGTCTCCCGAAGATGAATTTATTACAACTTTAAAACTAATTTTTTTAGATCGAATCATTATTCTAAATGATTCAGATATAGCCAATTTAACTATTTAAATTGGCTATTATTTTTTATTTAATTTAATCTAATTTAATTAGATTTTGTTTAATTTTATTTAATTAAATTCATTCTAATTCGATATCTTACAAATTATGGTTTGTAATCCAATCTCTGGATCAATCATACCGTTTTTTATAATTAGAATCTAAATCAATCATTGATTGTAAAATTTGTCTTAATTCTTCTTTTTTAAAATATTTGCATTGATAACTATACTTATTTATTAAGAACATTTGATTAGGTCTTAATTCAAGTGTTTCAGCAATATTTCTGTTTTCTTCGATTGCAATTTTAGTAAGATATAGTTTTTTAAAGTGATTATATAATGTAATAAGTATTTTTTGTATTGGTTCTTTTGCATATAACATATTGTCTAATATTTCTAAAGATCTTTTAGTATCCTTTTTTCCAAGATTATCTGTTAGATCATATATAACAACATCCATTTGCTTAATAGCAAGGTCATCAATACTTTTTTTCGTAATTGTTCCATTTGTTTTTGCAAACTCAATTTGTTTTCTTATTTCATTAATAAGATTTTGCATATCTGTACCACAAACTTCTATAAAATACTTCAATGTACTTCCATCAATGTTTACATGGTATGCATTACAAATTGCTTTTATCTTTTTTTCAGCTTCAATTGGCTTTAATTTAGAAAATTGTGTAATACTTCCATTTTTTTCAATAGTTTTAAATAAAGAATTCTTTTCAACTTCTTCCTCTACAAAAACAAGAATAATAGATTCTTTTATACTTTCTTCATTTTCATTTATAAAATCTGCAATCTTTTCGGCTAGCTCTTTATTTGTCTTTTTAAATATTCCAGTATTTCGTGCAATGATTAATTTTTTCTCATAACCAAATGCCGGAGTCTCAAGATCAGAAATTAGGCTTCCAATACTATTTTCATCTATTGAAATATAGTTAATTCCCTTTACTTTCTCCCCAAATTGCTTTTTTATTTTATTTACTTCTGTTTCAATTAAGTATTTCTCATCTCCATAGAAGAGAAATATCTCTTTAGCATCCATTATGCTCTCTCCTTATAAAATCACGAAGTTATAATTTTTATATTTATGCTTCTTTAATAATTCTTAATACTTCTGCTACACTCCAAGCTTGTGAGAATGCTCCTCTATGTGTAAATGGTTTCCTTGAATCATATATTTCGCTAATACTTCCTATTGTAGCAACCTCATTTAATTCTTTATAGAATGTATCATTAACATCTTGGATAAAGTCTTTTAATTCTTCTTTATACTCTTTCTTTTTCTTATTATACTTAACCATATTTTTTAAACTGTCATAGTATAATCCTAATAACCATGGCCATGTAATACCCTGGTGATAACTAGAATCTCTTTTATTTACATCTCCAGCATATACTTCAGTGTATCCTCTTTCACCTGATGCAAGTGTTTTTAAACCATAATTGTTTAAAAGCTTTTCTTTAACAGTTTCCATTATTTCTGCTGCTATTTCAGATGTTGGGTCAATTACTGGATGTGATAAGCTAATTGCAAATAATTGGTTTGGTCTTACTTTTCCATCTCCTAGCACATCAAATAAGCAATGTTTATTTATATTATAAAATTCTTCTTCAAAAGACTCTTTTATCTTTTCAGAAAGATCTTTATATTTTTGAGCACTTTCTTTACCTTCATATTTTGACGCAAGTTCATACATAATGCAATTTGCATTATACCATAAAGCATTTAACTCTACTGTTTTACCATTTCTTGGAGTAACTGCTTTATTTCCTATTTTTGCATCCATCCAGGTAATTTGTGTTTCTTTTGTACCAGCAGATATTAGACAATCTTTGTCCATGTATATATTGTCACCATCAACATCTATCTTGCCACAATATGCTTCAATTACCTTTACTAATGTTGGGTATATTTTTTCCTTTATAAATGAATGGTCATTTGTATATCTTAAAAATTTATGTACTTGTTCAAATAGTAATAATGAACTATCTGCACTATTATATAAAGGACGATTATCATATCCAGAATATCCATTTGGAACTAATCCAAATTTAACATCTTTTATATTTGTTAATAAAACCTCTTTGGCTCTTGAATATCTTTTTGTTAATAGCAATAGTCCTTCAAATGATATAAGACTATCTCTACCCCAGTCAAGGAACCAAGGATATCCAGCTATTAATGTATGTAATCCAAAGCTTGGCCTATTTACCAAAAAGCTATCTGCTGCAATTACTAGTTGTTTTATAAATTCATTTTGAACTTCAGGTAATCTATTATTTGTTAACTTTGAATCATAAACTATACCACTTAGTCTTGCAACCTCATCATTTATTACTTGAACACTATTTATCTCATCTATATTCTCTTCTAAAGAACATATAAAGCTAATGTCTTTTACTGAATTAGGCGGAATATTAATAATATATTCTCCAGGAACAGCATGATTCTCCTCTGGATAAAATCCTCTTTCAGCTTCTAACGGGTAATACATATTTCTGAAGTTATCATTATCATGTCTAATGTATTCACCTTCAGAACATTTTATATAAATAGGGTTCATTGAATTATCGTCTACAACTATTTTAACTTTTGTATCATATACATTTTGTTTTAAGTCAAAATAGTGATCAACAGTAAGTTGGTGAAAATCTCTAAAATTAATGATTGGAGTTAAAATCAATTTAGCACTATTTTTGGTATTATTACTCAATCTATATAATATTGTTACAGTATTTTCTCCATATTTCATACATATGAATTTTTTAATACCAATATCTTGTATTTGATATGTAAAGATTGGTAGATACTCTTTTTTAAAGCTTACTAGATACTTGAATCCTTCTGAAAGATCTCCATTACATATATTAGAATATAGATTGTGTCTTTCATTCTTTATTTCGATGCACTCATCTACTTTCGAAAGAATTAAGTACCTTTTAGCTGGTGGAGAAAGTGGTGCCACTAATAAGCCATGGTATTTTCTTGTATTAATTCCCAATAAGCTTTGGCTTGCAAATCCTCCAATTCCATTTGTAATAATCCAATCTCTTTTCAATTGTTTCTTAAAGTTTTCACTAACTTCACTATAATTCATTTGTTTACCCCTCTTTAGTTTATTATTTCATCATTTTGTTAAGTATATTTCTAAAGTCTTTATCATTTACAAGATCATCTCTTGTTTTACTGTGTTTTCCTCCGCTTCTGCTGCTATTTCCTTGTTTTGGTTCATCATCACTTCTTGACTTTTGATGTTTTTCTTGTTTATGATGCTTTTCTTGTCTGTCTTTTACTTGACTGTTTCTTCTTTTTGGTATTGTTCTTTCTTCTTGTTTTGTTTTATTAAATTTGTTGTCATCATTCTTACTTTCAGTCTTATTTTTGCTTTGGAAGCTATCAACTAAATCATTTGGAATATCTTGTTTAATGCTTTCAACCTTATTTTCTTCCCTCTTTAATGCACTTACATGAGATTTACTGATATAAGCATTTCTTTTTTTCTGTCTGCTAGATTCTTGTTCACTTTCTCTAATTGATTCAATTCTCGCATTATATTTTGTAAAGAATTTACTAACTCTTTGTTTTCTCTTCTTTCTTTTACCATATCCAGCTCTTATTTCATTGTCATCTAAATCTCTTTTTATCTTCTTCTTTGTATCTTTAACTCTTGAGTCTAGCATGATAAATTGTGCATTATTTTGCATATCATTAAACTTCAATTCATCACAAATAAGCTGAATAATACTTGTTGCAATAGCATCTGAATTGTGTTTTATTGTTCCATCATCAATAACTGAAAGTTTTCTTTGAATTAGCTTAATTCCCATGTCTTTTATTTTATTAACATCTTGCTCAACTAATTCGCATCCTTCTTTATTATATTTTCTGATGTATTCTGGCATTATTTCTCCTGTATCATAAATACAGTAATCAATAATTCCTTCTCCAGCATGATCAACTATTGCTTTAATATGATCTGATAAAGTAAAGTTATCAGTTTGTCCAAACTCAGTCATGATGTTACCAATGTATATTTTGAAAGCTTTTGACTCTCTTATTTCTCTTGAAACACCAGCAACTAATAAATTTGGAATAACATTTGTATAGATACTTCCTGGTCCAATTACAATTGCATCTGCATCTTGTATTGCTTCAATTACTCCTGGAGCAACTCTACAATTTGTTGGTGAAAGGTATACTCTATCAATCTTACTGATTTTTTCATTTACCATTTCTGGAATTTTTTCTTTACTTTCAACCAATGTTCCATCTTCTAATTCTGCACAAATTGTAACAGCATCTAACGTTACTGGAAGTACTCTTCCTGTAATATTTAAAACTTCTTTACTAGCCTCTATTGATTTTGCAAAATTTCCATATGCTTCTTCCATTGCAGCAAAATATAAATCACAAAATCTTGGTTTTCCTTGTATGTATTCAAATTTTGTATGGAACAATCTTGTCATTTCTGATTCGTTGTTTGATAATGCAATTAAACTATCTTTTACATTATCTAATGGATTAACATTTCTTTCTTTTGGTGCACCATAATCTGAAATAGTTACAATCGCTGTTATATTATCTGTATATTGTTTTAACCCTCTAACAACAGTATTTAATCCAGATCCTCCACCTATTACAACTATCTTTGGGCCTTGATTATAAACCTTTTTATTAAAGATTAATGTATTAACATTACTTTGTTCTTTTTCTAAATTTCTTGTATCAGTTTCTTGTACAAACAATTCCAATGTTCTTTTTTGTATGTAAATCATACTTAAAACAACAAATGTAAAACCAAACACAAAACACAATACAATTATTGCTAAACTCTTAAATGCTAGTTCGTTTGTTACTAAAACTTTTGCTATTCCATAACATACTAAAACTATTCCTATTAGCATTAGAAACAACCAACGTTTTATTTTTGTACTAGATTGAAACCACTTTAAAAACTTTTTCATTTTTTTCTCCTCGATTCTATTCTCCTAAAATTTCTACTTCTAACTTTAGTTCTTTTCCAGTCTTTTCAAAAACAGTTTCTTTTACAAATTCAATTAGCTTTAGTATGTCATTTGCTGTTGCATTTCCTCTGTTAATAATAAATCCTGCATGTTTGTCAGATATTTCTGCATCACCAATTGTTGTTCCTTTAAGTCCACATTCATCTATTAGCTTTGCTGCAATAAAATCTTCTCCTCTCTTAAATACACTTCCTGCAGAAGGATATTCAAGAGGTTGTTTTTCTTTTCGAGAATTTAGATATTCTTCCATCTTCTCCATAATTTCAGTTTTGTCTTCAGATTTTAATCTCAGCTTTGTATTTAAAATAAAACATTTTTTCTTTTGGAATATACTATCTCTATATGAGAATTGATGTTCTTCCTTATTTAAAACCTTTATTTTATTGTCATCTTCTAAATCTATATAAATAGTTTCTTCTACAATGTCTTTAAACTCTCCTCCGTGAGCTCCTGCATTTAATGTAATTCCTCCACCAATTGTACCAGGAATTCCTGCTGCAAATTCAAACCCTCCAATAGAATTTTTTAATAAGTTTGCTGCAAGTTTTCCATTTAGCATTCCAGAATCAACTACTACATATTCATATTCTTCGTTATTATCGTTATTTTCTTTTATTATTTCAAAATTGTCTATACAACTTTTTAAAACTATTCCTCTAATGCCATTGTCTTTTACCAATATATTGCTTCCATTTCCAACTACTGTTAGCGGAATATTATATCTTTTGGCAACATCTATTGTATGCATAATTTCTAAAACATTACTAGCTTTTACAAAGATATCTGCATTTCCACCAACTTTAAATGTGGTATGGTTAGACATTGGTTCATTCCTATATATTTTACCTTTTTCTACTTTTTTTGCAAGCTCTTCTTCTATTAATGTAAAATCCATTTAAAAATGATCCTCTCTTTTAAGTTTCAATTTCTTTTCTTTTCAATTTTCTAAGTAATTTACTCATAAACTTTTTGTTAGTATATAAGCAATATAAGAATACTATTACAAATACTATTATGTTTGAAATCATATTATTATAGTAATATGATGCAACAGTTAAAATTAGCAATAACCAATATGTTGCATTAAATTTATCTTTTAACTTAATATAATTTCTTAATTTTAGTCTTCTATATATATATACGACTAAATTTGAAATTAATGTTGAGAATGTTGCAGCATATATTTGGAACATTGGTAAAAAGATAACATTAATTCCAACATTTATTATTGCTGCAGCAACTGTCGTTGTTCCCATAACCTTTGTATCTTTATATGCTGAGAATATTCCACCATAGAAACTAGATACGTTAGTATAATATATTGCAATTACTAGTAATGGAATATATGGGTACGCAGCATTATAACTTTTATCTATTAACAATGGAAATACAAATGGCATAGCTGCAATTAATCCAATTGTAACAGCCTGTAAGAATGTCTTTAATTCTTGGTAGATTCCATTATAATATTTTGTTTTATTTTCTTCTTTTATTATTTTAGCAGCAGATTCTTGCCATGCTGTTGAGAAAAATCCATAACATGTATGTAGTATGTTTGGGAATCTATTTGCAACAGAATACAATCCGTTTTCACTACTTCCAACCATACTTGTTAACATTATCCTATCTGACATAGATATTATTAACCAAGAAATATTATTTGGTACTAATGGAACAGAATATTTTACCATTGATGATAAAATTCTTCTATTCATATATTTCTTTCCAATATAATTTGGTAGCTTTAATTTTAATAGCATTGCAATTGCTGTTATAAAGTTAGCAATGATATTTGACCATAGTAATCCAGGTACACCCCAGTTGAACACAGCTATAAACAATACATTTAGTATTATTGTTAATCCACCTAATATAAAGTTAGATAGTGAATATAATTTTATTTGGCTTGTTCCTCTTGCCAAGCAGTTGCTTAAATCTATAAATAAGTTTGAAATTACAAATAGTATAAACAATAATCCAAATTGATAATGTATTAAAAACATTACAATTGCTGTTATGATGGTAAATACTACTCCACCAAATATTGTATAAAATACTGTTGCTGTTACAATTTGCTTCTTCTCTTTAGTGTTCTTTGCATCTATTAAGAATCTGAACATTGATTCTTCCATTAATAATGTAATAATTGGAAGTAAGAATGTAGCAAGAGTAACTAAAAAGTCATAAGTACCATATTGTGAAGTTGTAAGTTTTGCTGTATACAGTCTTAGCAATAGAAAAGAAATAATCTTTGTTCCTAACTTTCCTATTGCTATTATCATTGTATTTTTCATAAGTTGTTTCTTGTGATTCATTAATTAAACCTTCTTTTTATATTTTATTCCTCAATTTCTTCTAATGTGTCAAAACTAATTGCACTAAGATCAATAAGCCATCTCAAGCTGTCAGCTATATTTTTAGTATCTTTATTTATTACATCTATATCTTGCTTACAGAAGCTGTTTGCAATAATATCAACTGTGAAAGCTCCATTTAAAATAATGCAATCTCTTTCGTAGGAATCTTGATCACCATCTGGCATAACTGATATTACAACACAGTCATATCCATTTGAAGTTTTATCAATTTCAATTGTATATTCTTTAATTAAAGTACTCTCTTTAATATATTTTTCCATTACATCTTTTAAATCTTCAACAGACGAAATAAGTGAGGTATCTATTGATTGAATAAGTACACTTAATGTAGCTGGTCTATGTGAAAAATCAATTTCATCTATTTCGGCATTTTGATCGTTTTCATCTAAACTTGGTGTCGTATTTATATATCTATAATATCCATATCCATATTCATCAGAATATTCATAGGCTTGATTCCATTTGCTTGAAATATAAAATTCAATAAGACCATTGCTTTGTTTTTTATATGTTTCATTGTCACTTAAGATTGCAAGTATTAAAGCTGCAATAATAATTACAACAACTGCAATTATTCTTGTTTTTTTAGCAACTTTAATATCCTTATTTGCTTCTCCTGCTTCATTATAGTAGTATTGTCCTTTATGCTTTTTAATTATTCCAGCAGATTTCAATTTTGTAAAATATTGATTTGACTTTGATTGGTCTTCAATTTCTGCAAGTACTTCTTCTTTCATTATTGTCTTTTCTTGTGATGTCGCTCCATATTTTTCAAATATTGGTTTTACAGCATCAATGGCTTTTTTTCTTTCTTCAATAAGAGCTGCATCCATATTTATTGTTAGATTATCATTCTTACCTTCATTTAATTGTCTTTTTAAATTACCAGCAACAATACCTGCCCCAAGTAGCGTAAATACAGCAGAAACTAGAAAATCTTGTGTTAAATTTGAAACAAATTCTGAATCTGCATATAAGACTCTAAATGCCTGTGCATTGATAGGTAATCCTGTCTTAGCAATTATAATAGCAGGAATTGCAACCCAAACTGTTAAAGATATTAACACTAATGCAATACCTAATATAAAAGCTGGAAGTTTTTTATCAACTTTTCCCTTAAATATTTTATATCCATAGAACTCACAAACAGCAATTAAGATAGCTAGTGCTGAAAACATCATGTTTCCATAAACATAAACTAATATCCAAGGAATTATTCCTACTACACCACCTATAACTGCTCCAAGAATTCCTTTTAGATAGCTACCACTGTTTTCATTTTCTACATCTTCTACTTTTGTTGTTTCTTCTTTTTCTTCTTTAACTTCTTTTACTTTTTTAACTTCTTCTTTTGCCTCTTTGTTTTTCAAGTTTTCCTTTTCTTTCATTTTGACTCCTTTTTTGTATTCTTTAATTGAAAAATAGTGAGTTTTTATTCAATATTTTGTCAAATTATATTGTCACATATTGCACGATAAAATCATATCATATCTCTTTAATATTTTCAAGACAAAATAACCGAAACTTCTTGCCTTTTTTTATTGATTAATATAAAATATAATTAGATTTAATGGGAAAAAATATTTTTCACTCATAATACAAGAAAGGATATATGAAAATGTATCAATTTGACTCTAGAAGTGAAGAAGACACTTTAAAACTTGCAGAGGAATTTGCAAAGCAATTAAAAAGAAATGATGTTGTAGTTTTATCAGGTGACCTTGGAAGTGGAAAAACAAAATTTACACAAGGTATTTTAAAGTATTTTGGAATAGAAAAAGAAATTTCTAGTCCAACTTTTACTATTGTAAATGAGTATAATACAAATCATTTTTCAATTTATCATTTCGATTTATACCGTTTGTCAAATATCGAAGAATTTTTTGCTATGGGCGGAGATGAATATTTCCAAAAAGAAGGTCTATGTATTATTGAATGGGGCGAAAAAATTGAACAGATCTTAAATAAGAACTATTATAAAATCACTTTTCTCCGTACCGGAGATTCAGATCCAGATTTAAGAACTATACTTATTGAAACATTTTAATTTTTAAATAAAAAGATATTAAAAGAAAGGATATAACTTAAATGAAAATATTGGCAATAGATACATCTTCTAAAAATTGTTCAGTAGCTGTCGTAGAGTTTAATGACAATAGTTTTAAAGTATTAGCTTTTGATAATAGTTCAGATGAAAGAACACATTCACAAAAACTAATGCCAATGATAGAACAATTATTAAGTCAATCCTCTATTTCTTTAAATGATATAGATTTATTAGCCAGCTGTATTGGTCCTGGCTCATTTACAGGAATTAGAATTGGTGTTGCAACTGTAAAAGCATTTAGCGACTCTAGAGATATTCCAGTTGCCGGCATTACATCATTAGAAAGCCTTTCTTATTTAGTAGAAGAAAATGGTTATATTTTTCCAATAATTGATGCAAAAAATGAAAATGTATATGCCGCAGGATATAAAGTAGATAATAATAATCACTTAGTTAAAATAGATGGTTTTGCAGATTCTATTAAAAATACACTTGATAACTTTTTAACATTTTTATCAAGCGAAAATATTAATAATAGTGATTGCTCTATTACCTTTGTTGGTGACGGAGCAGAAAACTATCGCGATATTATTAGTGAAAAATTTGATCAGTTTAACATTATTTTTTCTAAGCAAAATGAACAAAATGCTGTTGCTTTAGCAAAATGTGCATATAATAAATATTTAAATAACCAGATTGGAAATTCAGATACGGTTTTCCCTGTTTATTTAAGAAAATCTCAAGCAGAAAGAATTGCAAATGGTGAACCCAAATGAATCAAGATGATATATTATTCTTACCAATGACTATAGAAGATTTAGAGAATATGAAAGATTCTTTATCTACTGATTTTGATGATTTTTGGGATTACAATACTTTCAAAGATGACTTTACATCCCCTCTTTCTAAATACTTTGTTGCAAAAGGGCAGGATGCTATTATGGGATGGATTGGTATAAAAATTGTTTTAGAAGAAGCCGAACTAATGAATGTTGTTGTTCAAAAAAAATATAGAAATCAAAAGATTGGCTCTTATTTACTAGACCATATAATTCAATTTTGTAAAATAAACAAACTTAAGATTATAAATTTAGAAGTAAATGTCAAAAATACTATTGCAATTGATTTATATAAAAAGTATAATTTTAAACAGATAGGTCTAAGAAAAAATTACTATCACGGAACAGATGATGCAATTTTAATGTCATTAGATCTAACTTAATATATGAAAGAAACAATCGTCTAAATAATCATAAGATATTCAATTATTTTAGGAGGATTTACAAATGAAAAAAACAAACGAACTATCATATAAAAAACTAAGGCTAACATGTGATCCAAGCATTTTTAAATTTGATACAACTGAAGAGCTTGAGCCAATAAGAGTTGGCATTGGTCAAGAAAGAGGTATCAAAGCTTTAGAGTTTGGATTAAATGTTGAAATAAATGGATATAACCTATATCTAGAAGGTCCTTCTGGTGTAGGTAAAACAATGTACACCAAAAACTATTTGGATCAAATCTCTAAAAAGAGAAAAGCTCCTCAGGATTGGTGTTATATTTATAACTTTGTAAATCCAAATGAGCCTGTCGCTCTTCCCCTTCCTGCTGGCCAAGGAAAAGTTTTCAGAGATACAATGGATAAATTTATTAAAAACATTCAAAAAGATATAAAAAATACTTTTAATAATGATGACTTTGAAAAACAAAAAGTTTTATTACAACAAGAATATGAAGAAAAAAAGAATAGCTTAATGGAAAAGCTTAATGCTCATTCAGAAAAATATGGCTTCCGTGTAAAATCAGCTGAAAATGGCATTTATATGATGCCTATTATAAATGGTAAAACAATTGAAGAAGAAGAATTTAATAAGTTAGATGATAAAACAAAACAAGAATATGAAGATAAATCAACCATAGTACAACAAAATATTATGGATGCTATAACACAAATAAAAACCATTCAAGAAGAATCCGATAAAAAGATTAATGAATGGGAATCAAATGTTGCACTTATGACAATAAATGCACATATTAATTCAATTAAAGCTAATTTTAAGAGAAATAAAAAAATTACAAACTTCTTAGATGGAATCAAGGATGATATTTTAAAACATATTGATTCTTTCTTAAGTGATGGAAATAAAAATAATCAATCTTCTAATCAAACACCAAGTAAACCAACCGAGCAACCTTTAAAACCTTGGTTAAATTATCGTGTCAACTTATTCGTTGATAATAGTAATACTGAAGGTGCTCCTGTTATAATGGATTCTAATTATTCATATAATAACATTTTCGGAAGATTAGAATATGAAAATTACTTTGGAAGTTTGAAAACAGACTTTACAATGTTAAAACCTGGTGCACTTCACCTTGCAAATGGAGGTTATATAATTTTCCAAGCATCAGATTTATTAACAAATAGTATTTGTTATGATACATTAAAGAAAGTTTTAAGAACTAAACAACTTGGAATAGATAACTTTGTTGATCAGCATTCATCTATGGTAATGGTTTCTTTAAAACCAGAACCAATTCCACTAGATTTAAAAGTAATTTTAATTGGTGATGAAAATATTTATCAAACTCTTTTATCTGTTGATGAAGATTTTAGAAAACTATTTAAAATAAAAGTTGAATTTGAAGATGACGCAGCATTAACTGCTGAGAATTCAAACAAACTTGCTAAAGTAGTTGCAGGATATTGTGCAAAAGAAGAATTACCACCATTAGATGCAGCTGCAATGGCTAAAATAATTGAGTTTGCTTCTCGCCTATCTAATAATCAAGATAAACTTTCTACAAGATTTGGTGAAATAACTCAAATGGTTGGTGAAGCTGGAACTTGGGCAAAACTTGAAAAGAGTAAAGTTGTAACAGCTGAGATTATTGAAAAAGCTTTAGCTGAACGTGAAGAAAGACTTCAGAAATACAATGGAAAATATATGGAAATGATTCAAGACAAAACTTTGCTTATTGATACTACCGGTTCTAAAATTGGACAGATTAATGGTTTAACAGTTATGACTATCGGTGAATATTCTTTTGGATTACCTGCCAGAATTACTGCAAGTACTTATATTGGAAAAAGTGGTATAGTAGATGTTGAAAGAGAAGTTGATTTATCTGGATCATCACATTCAAAAGGAATCTTAATACTAACAGGATATTTAGGAAATCTATTTGCTCAAGATATCCCATTATCTTTAACAGCTAACATCTGTTTTGAGCAATTATATAATGGTGTAGATGGTGATAGTGCTTCAAGTACTGAGCTTTATGCCCTACTTTCTAGCCTTTCTGGAATTCCTATCAATCAGGCAATCGCAGTAACAGGATCTGTTAATCAAAAAGGTGATATTCAACCAATCGGAGGAGTTAATGAAAAAATTGAAGGCTTCTTCAAGATTTGTCAAATGAGAGGATTGGATGGAACTCAAGGTGTAATGATACCAAAATTAAATGAGAAGAATCTAAATCTTTCAACTGAAATAGTTGAGGCAGTTAAAGCACACCAATTCCACATATACACAATCTCTACAATTGATGAAGGTATTGAAATTCTTACAGGAGTACCTGCAGGAAGAAAAGATATTAATGGTCGTTTCCCTGCTGGAACAGTTAATTATTTAGCATATGAGAAGCTAAAGAAATTTGCAAAATTAAGTACTGAAATTAAATAATAAAGAAAAATATATAAAAATATAACAAGTGCTAATCTATGTAGCACTTGTTTTTTTTGCTAGTTTTGTGATATCATTTATATAATTTTAACCCGAAAAGAGGTGAATCGGGAATGAAGAAAGCGGCAATTATCACTATATCGGCAATGTATTTATTGAGCTTAGTGTTTTTTATTTGCGCAATTGCCGGTGCCGAAGAAGAGCCAACATCTAAATAAATTCCCGTGCATATTCCTTCTCCTGTGTCCCGTTTTTTTGAAACATGGGAGAACAAAAAAACACCGTGCTAAAACGCGGTGTTTTTTATTATTAGTCTTCTTTCTTTTCATCAGAATCAGCTTTTTCTTCTTTAGCTTCTTCTGCTTCAGCAGCAGGAGCTTCTTCTTTAACTGGTTCTTCAGCAGGAACTTCTTCAACTTTAGCTTCCTCTTTAGCTGTCTCTTCTACTACTTCTTCAACTGTAGCTTCTTCAGCTTTAACTTCTTCAGCTGGTGCTTCTTCAGCAGGAGCTTCCTCCTTAGCTGGTTCTTCTACTAATTCTTCTTTAATATCAACAAAAGTTGTTTCAATCTTTGCACCGATTGATTCTTTTGTCTTAGCAGATTTACCAACTCTATCTCTTAGATAGTATAATTTAGCTCTTCTTGCTTTACCAACTCTTACGACTTCTACTTTCTCAACTAATGGTGAGTGAATTAAGAATGTTTTTTCAACTCCTACATCATATGCTACTCTTCTAACTGTAAATGTAGCATTTAATCCTCCACCTTGTTTTTTAATTATAGTTCCTTCAAATACTTGGATTCTTTCTCTATTACCTTCTTTAATTCTTTGGTGTACTCTAACTGTATCACCAACTTTAAGGTTTGGAATCTTATTTTTCAATTGTTCGTGTTCTACTGATTTTATGATATCCATTTTTATGATATTCTCCTTTCTCAAAAAATTGTAAAACTCAATTTTTCTAAATTTTAATATTAATAGTTTTATTATATTTTATAATTCTAATTTTTTTGAAGCTTCTAATATTTTATCAACTTCAGATTTTTCAATTTTTTCTAATAGATCTGGCCTTTTATTTTTAGTATTCATAATTGATTCTTTTTTTCGCCATAAATCTATTTTAGCATGATTTCCAGATTTTAATATATCTGGTACTTTTTTATCATGGAATATTTCTGGTCTTGTATATTGAGGATATTCTAGTAATCCATTGCTAAATGATTCTTCTTCTATTGAGTCTTTATTTAAAACTCCTTCTACATATCTACTAACTGAATCAATTAATACCATTGCTGGTAACTCTCCTCCAGTTAATACATAGTCACCTATAGAAATTTCTTCATCTACAATTTCATCCAATACTCTTTGGTCTATTCCTTCGTAATGTCCACACAAACATATAATATGTTTTTCTTTTGATAGTTCCTGAACTTTTTCTTGCGTTAATCTATTTCCTTGTGGTGACAAAAATATAACTTTTGCATCATCAGTTTTAACAGATTCATACGCATCATATACTACGTCAGGTTTCATTACCATTCCAGCTCCACCACCATATGGTGTATCATCAACTCTCTTATTCTTATCTTTAGAAAAATCTCTAATATTTACTAAATTAATATTAATAAACTCTGCTTTAGAAGCTCTTTCTATGATACTATGTTTAAGAGGTTCAAACATTTCTGGAAAAAGTGTAAGTATATCAAATTTCATTAATCTAATAACCCCTTTATAATATGTACAATGATTTTTTCATTGTCTAAATCAATTGTTTTTATTACATCTTTAATTGCTGGTAATAATATTTGTTTTCCAAGTTCATCTTTAATGACATATATGTCACTACTACCTGTATTATAAATATCATCAACCTTTCCTAACAGTACATCTTCATCTGTATATACTGGCAGGCCAATTAAATCTGCAATAAAGTATGTATCTTTTGGAAGTTTAATTGCATCTTTTCTATCAATCTTTAAGCTGCAGTTTTTATACTTTTCTGCTTCTTCCATAGAATCTATGCCTTCCAATTTTAATATAACCATATTATTGGTATATTTTACATTTTCAATTTTGTGTGACTGTAATTCCTTTTTTCTTTCAACATAAACACTTTTTAATTTATCAAAACGTTTTACATCATCTGTAAATGGAACTACTTTTACTTGTCCTTTAATTCCAAAAGTATTTACTATTTTTCCTACTTCTAAATAATTAACCATTCTTTATTTAAGCCTCTTCATCCTCAAATACTATTCCAACATTTTTCTTCTCATTAGAAGTAACTGATTTCATAATTGTTCTAATTGCTTTAGCAACTTTTCCTTGTTTACCAATTACTTTTCCCATGTCGCTTTGAGCAACTTTAACCTTTAGCAAGATGCCTCTTTCATCATCTACTCTAGTAATATTTACTTCTTCTTTGTTTTCTACTAAATTCTCTATAATTGTTCTTAAAATTTCTTCCATTTTAATGTCCTTCCTTATTATTGATTGTTAAAATTATTTCTTTTTGCTACTTGCATTAGCTTTGTCAATTAATGCTTTAACAGTATCTGTTGGTTTTGCACCATTTTTGATCCAGTATTCAACTTTTTCATTATCTAATTTGATTGTAGCTGGATCTGTCATTGGATCATATGTTCCAATTTGTTCAACTATTCTTCCATCTCTTGGGCTTCTAGAATCAGCTACAACTATGTGATAAAATGGAGCCTTCTTTGCACCCTGTCTTTGTAATCTTATTTTTACCATTTAGTTCACCTCCTATTTTGGATATTAAATTTAATTATATTTTTATTTAGGCTATTTAAAATTTATTTAATAATTATAATATAGCGTTAAATATTAATAACAAATTAAGTTAAATGTTAAAACATGTTTTTCATATCATTTGGATTCATGTTTTTCATTTGCTTCATCATCTGCTTCATTGATTTTGTATCTTTCATTTTCTTCATCATTTTTTGAGTCATCTCAAATGAAGTCATGAATTTATTTATTTCTTGTACAGATGTTCCGCTTCCTTTCGCAATACGTATTCTTCTACTAGCATTTAAAAGCTTTGGATGTCTTCTTTCTTTATCTGTCATTGAGCAAATAATTGCTTCAATTTTTACAAATTCATTATCGTCAACTTTTAAGTCTTTTATGTTTGCCATTCCAGGTAGCATTTTAAGTATTGATGAAAATGAACCCATTTTCTTTACTTGTCTTAATTGTGATAAATAATCATTTAAATCAAACTCTTTTTTATTAAATTGTTCTGCTAATTTTTCTGCTTCCTCTTGGCTAATTGCTTCTTCTGCTTTATCTATAATAGAAAGCACATCACCCATTCCTAAAATTCTAGATGCCATTCTATCTGGATAAAATGTTTCAA
>JAEEGL016455848.1_pt1 | contig 18520 bp, 18 predicted proteins | sample 9134231 | NCBI WGS metagenome assembly JAEEGL01 (sample SAMN16246548, study PRJNA631951) | gut metagenome | biome: gut microbiome; feature: rumen; material: fiber-attached | host: Bos | place: Iran: Karaj | collected 2018-10 | reverse complement strand
ATTACCGTCAACAAAGGCAAGACCGATTTCGCTGATTTTGTGCCCATCTGCAATATCTTCTCCGAGTTTGGTTCCGCCATCAGGAACAAAGCTCTCAGCGAGAATTATTTAAAAGAGCACTACGAAATCATCTTTGAGAACGACGCAATTAATACGCTTGCAGAGTTTTAAAGTTTTGCATCAAAAAAGAGCCTTAGTGCAAAATCAAAGGACTCTTTAAACAAAAGATATCAAAAGCGGAAATTCATGTTATCGCCGTGAATTTCCGCTTTTATTATACATTCGTGTATGCTCCCGATGTCTAAATCATAAAGATTTCATCAATGTCTATCGGATTATTTTTATCAACCTTTGCCACAAATTCGCGAAACTTATCTGCATCGTCTTTTTTCTGTAAATCATACATTTTCTTAAAATTTTCAAACAGGCAGATGTAGCCCACTTCTCTTCGTGACAATCCAAACGGATTGACTTTCTCTTTGCGTTTTTCTTTCTGTGCTTCCATCTTAAGCATCAGTCCGTTTAAGCTTCTTTTTGCCGGTTGCGTCTCAATAAAAGCTTCATGATTGCACAATTCTACCCGCTCACCATTAATGTAGATAACACCCATTTTCTTTCGTAAAGCAAAATTGAACGCCTCATCAATGCCGTCAATAATCGGCTCACCCTTGTCATTTAGCGATGTATTGCAGATAAGAGGTATGCCCGAATCAGCCTTGTACGCTTCCAAAAGATGATACAATCTTGGGTCAGTATCTCTGTCCAGAGTCTGTACTCTTGCGGTCCCATCCATATGAACCACGGCAGGAACCAAAGATATTTTGTCCGTTCTTACCTTGCAAGTATGCAACATGAACGGGGTATCATCGCAGCACATTTCAAACCAGTCATCTGCATCCTCTTTTAACACTACCGGTGCAACCGGTCTCCACCATTCACGCTTTTTTATAATGTTAAGTCTGTCTTTGTTCTCGGAAGACGGGGCCGCTATAAGGCTCCTGTGCCCCAAGGCCCGTGGTCCGATTTCTGCGTTTGAGTCAAACCATAATACGGGGCTTCTTTTTATATCTTCTATCCAAAGAGATTCAGAAAGTTTCTGAGTTGAAGCAATGTATTTGCCGTATTTTTCTTTCCATTCTTCGCTTTCAAAAGCACTTCCGTAAAACGGAGTCTTAAGCTGAAAATTCATTTTATCTCCCAGCAAGAGGAAAAATGCCCGAAGACCTATGCCAAGCGCAATCCCGCTATCGTTTACGCATGGTACAGAAACAAATTTTTTAAAATGATACTTGTTTAGCAGATGTGAATTTGTAGGACAGTTGAGACCATACCCTCCCGATATCGATATGCAGCACTCAGAAGGATTCAGGTTATAGTTATTTAAAATATCGTCTATCTCATGCTCCACAACCTTTATCGATATTTCTGAAACAATCTTTGCATACATGCTGTTTTTATTCTCAGTCTCAGTAAATCTGTCGTCAAAGAAATTGAATTTAACATTGATATCGGAAGCACTGTATGACATTATCTCATCGTATATTTCATCCAGTACTTTATATGCCTTCTCCATGCTTTTATGGTTGTTTACCAGCAATAGCGGAGCCTCTGTGAAGCTTCTTGACCTACTTGCGGTTGCAAGCGCCATAAGCGTGCCTTCCCTCTTACCGGTCTGATTTTTAATATGATTCCACAAAAGCCCCGGTGAATTGACAGGAAACACCTTTTCAATCTTCCCCTTCACGGATATGCTGCCTGCATAAAATTTTTTGTTAAATGCATTAAGATCTATTACCCGATCCGGTCCGCCATCATACGCCAAAGAAATGACCGTTTCATTCTTAAAAACCTCTGTATCTGACAGTAACGCCGAAAAAAGATGATTAACCGCATGGTCTGCTATTGAGGGATTAATGTCCCAAAAGTCCAAAAAAGACTTATCTAATTCGGGAGTCCCCCATACAGCCTTAATATCAGACAACTTGAGATTACACTCTTTAAGGCAGGCTGATACTGCTTCAAGTGCCTCATCAGCATCAAAAAAAGATTTATTATGCCCCTTTAGACCGGTCTTTCTCTCCAATTCCCAGTATCGTACGAGTTCGACATTTCCATCATTATGCTTCCATAATGCAACACTTTGATCGTGCCTGTAAAAATAGTCATAAAGGTTTCCAAGTTCGTTAACGCTTAAATACGTCGACAAATAATACCCGTTTTCCACAGCCGTTACCCCTTAAATCACTTTTTTTCTTTTATTTCTCCGATTTTTCCGTCATCAAGACTTATTGTTTTTTTGGCAAATTCCATCATTCTTGTATCATGAGTGGAAAATAAAAATGTGGTTCCCCGTTCTTCATTTATTCTCTCAAGTAATTCAATTATCTGATGCCCTGTTTTGTAGTCCAGATTGGCCGTCGGTTCATCCGCAAAAACAATTGCAGGCTTGCATGCAAGAGCTCTGGCTATGGCAACTCTTTGCTGCTGGCCGCCCGATAACTGCGAGGGTCTTTTATTCATCATATCCGCAAGGCCTACCAATTCTAACATTTCTTCGACCGCACTTTTAATCTCCCCTTTTTGCATTTTCATAAGCGTTAGCGGGTATTCGACGTTTTCATAGGCAGACAGCACCGGAATAAGGTTATATGACTGGAAAATAAACCCAAGTTTATCTCTTCTGAACTCACATAACTGCTTTTTACTCATCTTTAATACTTCCACCCCGTCTATTCGAACGCTTCCGGAAGTTGCTTTGTCCAGACACCCTACAATATTTAGCAAAGTGGTTTTTCCCGAGCCGGAAGGACCCACCAGCGCAGCGAACTCGGATTTATCAATGTTTAGATTGATTCCCTTAAGAACCGATGTTGTTATTTTTCCGTTTATAAAATCTTTAGTCAAATCGGTAATCTCTATCAATGCCATCGTTTTTTCTCCTAAATCGTAGTTTTGGTAGCGTTTACAGGTGATAGATCCATTACTTTTCTTAATGATGCTACGGAAACAGCCAAAGAAAGCGAAATAGGTATCACAGCCGTAAGAACAATATTTCCCATTAACAAGCGCGGGTAAAATCTTTCGGTTCCGAAACTGAGTTTCAAAGCTTCTATAGAAACCTTTATTCCTTCACCTGCAAAGCAATTTACAAGCAAAACACTTATTATTTCCCCGATTCCCACCGCTATAAGGCAGGTTATCAATGTTTCCAGTATCATTGTAAGCATTATGCTTGCATCGCTCTCACCGAGCGCTTTCAATATTCCGATTTCCTTGGTTCTTTCAAAGAAGGACATGGAAATATTATTAATCAGCATTACCAATGTCAGTATAAACAGGATTACGCACATGCCGGCTACCGCACCGTCAATAACCATTACCGTTGCCAGCAAAAGCCCGCTGGCGTCTTTAAGTGTAGTCGCTTTAATCTTGTACTTTTCTCCCAGTTCATCGTCAATCTTCTTGCTAAACGATAATTCGTCTGTTTTATCCAAATCCACCAATATATGCGTAACCCCGTCAAATTTGACGAGCTCTTTGGCATCTTCAAGTGAAATGTATGCATAGAATTCCTTCCATGAGGTATGCTCGAATATTCCGCATACGGTAAATTCCATGAAAGCGGAACTGTCTTCAGCAGTCTGGCTGAATACATTTACTTTGTCGCCCACCGTTACATCATAAGCATCGGCAGCCGTAGTACTTATGTAGATTTTTCCGTTCTCTCCTTCAGGCAAAAAGGCGCCTTCTTTGGTCTTTAAATCAGACTTTAACAAGTCCTGCTCATTATTTGCCTCAATTCCCACCACTACGCTTGCCCCGGTCTTATTTTCCGCTGAAACCACACCGGTAAATTTGATACGGCTGCGTATTTTCTTAACACCTTCCATGGAAGTCAGTTCTTTAACTATCGCATCAGAATCTTCTATCGTCTGCCTGCTCCATTCCACATCTTCAAAAGAATCGTCTCTGCTGTCGGTATTGTCTTTATTGGTTATCCTTACATCACCTGTGTTAAGAATTCTTATTCTGTCCACAAGGCCTTCCGAAACGCCCTCTCCTATAGAAAGCCCCAGCATAAAAAGAACCGTGGTAAAGCAAATCATAAATCCCAAAAGAATCGTTCTGGATTTATATCTTCCCATATTCCTAAACGCCATTTTTATATTGCGCATAACTATTCTCCTAAGATAAATGTGTTAAATCAATCTTTCTTGTTCCAAAGAAAGCAATTATTACCGCAACAAATGTAGGAACCAAAGAAAATAAAATAAATGTTATTAATATCACGTCGAAAAACAATCGCAAATGCAAAGTATGCCCGCCAAATATGTAAGCAACAATCTCCGCACTTGTGGATATGCCCATCTTTCCGACAATCAAAATTGCTATTATTGAAATGATTAACGTAATACCGGATGTAATCGCTCCTACGGCAAAGTATTCATTTGCATAATTCCATATCAACCTCGCCCTTGAAGTCCCGAGTGCATTCAATATACTGCTTTCCTTTTTTCGCTCCATGAAATTCGTAATTATATTGTTTATTAAGCCCAGTACCACCAAAACAGATACACTTACCGATACAACCGCAGGAATAATGGTACTCGTCTGAATAACACTGCTAAACGTCTCTGCAACCTCATTCCATGTAAAGGCCTTGATTCCTCTCTCTTTCATGTTGATCGAGTTATTGATTCTTTCCACAACATTTTTTTCTTTGATGGCTTTGTCTGTTCTTACCACAACTTCCGTTACTTGAGAATCTGTATAATTCAACCCTTTTCTTAAGTATTCCAAATTGCAAAAAGCATATGTTCCGACATACATATCCAATCCATCCGCAAGAAATACTCCTTCTACCCTAAACTCTTCCTCTGTCATATTCCCGGACGCATCACTGATGGTATATTTAACGATGTCCCCAAGTTTGGCTCCAAGTTTCTTTTGAAGCGTCTCTCCTATGATAAGGCCGTTTTCCTCGGACAGATTACTGCCTTGTGTTATCCTTATACGCGTCAATATTTTTCCTTCTCTCTCAGGCATTATTCCTGTGAGAACAGACGATGTGGTCTTCCCATCATAAGTAAAAAGCCCCTGTACTCTAAGTCTTTCAGATACCGCAACTATTCCTTCGACACCGGACAATTCATCAAGCAATTCTTCACTCGATTCAAAAATTACTGTTTCTGCAGCCGGCATGGAATATATATCGATTCTGAGCTGTGATTCATCATGAATCTGTATATTGGCGGTCGCACACCCGACAACGGCTTCCCTCATGTTGTCATTAACTGTTCTGCAGAAAGTAAATGCACAAAAAACAACCAGCGTACTTAAAAAAATCAAAAGACAATTTACAAAAGTCCTTTTTTTGTGCCTTGCCAGGCTTCGCAAAGCCATCTTAAATGTGAGTCCCACTTTAAGCTGTTCCTTTCCTTACCATACTTTAGAACTGATAAAACTGGCAGCATCTGCTACAAATAGACAAGCTGTCTTCCTTAATCATTTCTCTGAACTTTAGATTCTTCTCTGAATTCCAAATTTCAGAAAGCGAGTTTTCATATATATTTCCTACGACGCAATCCGGAAAATCAGGACATACCACCACATTACCGTTTGGTTCAAGATGAACCTGCGAAAACGGAAGCGAACAGCGTCTGTCCGGATAAATGCTTCCCGGATTCGTAAAATACAAGTCAAGATTCTCATCTTTCAAATCAGGATTGAGTTTAAATCTGCGACCATATTTAGCCTTTACGCTGTCTAATTGTTTCTTTAAAACATCTAAATCAATATCTGAGTAATTGCCCTGAAAGCCTTTCCAGCTTGTCGCATGTACATCAAAGCACTCTCTCATTCTTTTTTCGTAAGCGGCGCCCATTTCGTCAGTAATGAAAATCGGAAGCTGACACTCCATATAGTCGGCTCCAAGTCCGGCAATACTGTCAATTATGTCGCCCAATATCATATAGTTAAGAGATGTTATAACTGTATTTGTGGAGACCATTATCCTGTTTTTGCGCAACTCGACAATAGTCTTTATATTCTCTGCCAGTCTGGCGTATGTTCCTTTAACTCCCCGTATCCGGTCATGTACATCTTCAAATCCGTCAATTGAAACTATCAGCCTCACATAGTTTTTACATTTAAGCAACGTTTCGAGATGTTTATCCAGAAAAACACCGTTAGTGTTAATAGTGATAAATATCTTTTGACTGTCCAGAAATTCAATCAGCTCATCTATTTTGGAATAAAGAAAAGGCTCTCCGCCCCAGATATATACCCCCAGCCTCAAGCCGTGATTCTTTGCATCCGTTACGGCTTTCTTCATGGCTTCAAAGTCTAACTCTTCTCTGAGATTAAGCTCAGGATTTCTTCTTTGGCCACACATAAAACAATTCAAATTGCACTTATAGGTTACACTTATTCCCATCATTTTTATAGTGTAATCATTACTTTCTCCCATAATTTTGTATTATCCTCCATACAAAGTCAATAGCATATTCTTCCATCGCAACAATTGAGTTCAAATGGTTTTCAATTGAGTTCCAGATTTCGTCTTTACCGCTTACACTGTTGCAATATTCTATAGCAAGTGACGAATAGGTCTTCCATTCATTTGCCAGTTTCGCATACAAGTCCGACGCCTCGGTAAAGGCAGCGTCACCGGATAACTCAGCGCATTCGTTTAGAAATCTTGTATACATCCTTCTGAAGTTGCCGCCTCCCGTTCCTATCTTTTCAAAAGAAAAATAAGACATCCTGAGTATGCGGCAAAAAAAGTCTTCTTCTTTTGTCTGACGCCACATAGCCAGGTTTTTGTTAAAGCTCTTTAACCCCGGCAGCCCCATATTGCTTCCGAAACCGTATTTAAACAATCTGACATTATTTTCCATCGCCATAATTGCTGTTTTTTTATAATCTATGTAATGAGGAGCCGAGGTTACCACGTAAAAAACGTTATTGCAAGCCTTTTCTTCAAAAGCTTCACTCATGCCCTTTAACAGTTCCTCTTTGGTTATCCGTACCGGTGCCTTATCATAGTATTCAGAAATCAGGGCATAGTCATCACCAATATCAGTTACAACAGCAAGATGCTCACTTTGTTGAAGTTTGTAAACATAATTAAAACGTTCCTTAAGATACGCCATCGAATCCATATCAAGCTTGACTATTACAGGATGCCCCAGCTCTTTTATATAAAAGCATAATTGTTTCCATACTTCTTCCCCTTCCATGGAATAGCCAAAGAAAACTTCCGCTCCGATATTGTCGAAAAAGTTTCTTACAACGTCCCGACTTCTTCCGCTGAAAGAGTACATATCCATGTTTTCATCCTTGTAAAAGGAAAAGCCCAGTCCCTGCCCCACTCCGAAGCAAAAATCCTCCGATACATCAATTCCGTAATATCTGCATACGTTCATGATTGCGGTAGAAGCGCAGTGCGAACCTATTCTTGAAGAATCAAGGAACTTATCAACAGTATTCATTTTTTTACTTTTGTCCCAAGTAGTCATACATTTCCCTTAGTATTGATTCCTCTTTAGAATAATCATCTTCTTTGCCCCCGTGCGCAGTGATTTCCATATATCGTGCCACGGTTTCCGCAAGTTTACTGTCATCGTTTTTTCCGGCTATTTCCGAAATTGCTTCAATGTAACGTTCCAATTTATTTGTACTAAAGAAATAATCCTTCCTTGCCGCTTTTATCATATTGAGCATATATCTGACCGATTTGTATAACGCCTGATCAACGCATTCTGATACGGAGACCTTTTTCTGCGGCGGCATAATAACCCACCATTCAACTTTGTGCCCGCTCCATTTTTTCTCCAAATCCTCAAAATCCTCTTGAATCATTTCATTGTCTTCGTTGAGAGCAATAATCTTTTTATCTTTTCTTCTAACCCCCATAACCGTATAAAACCGATTAAACCCACAGCAGCGGCATATTACAAGAAACGGGTAATTCTTTGTCACCTTCATCTCGTAGAGTTCTTTTCTGAACTTGTAAGAATCGTGTGACACAAAATGATTTATAAAGAACAGCATACGAAATGCCGCCGTTTCCGCCGGATTGGAGTTAACGGCACTTTCATAATCAAACCGAAGTTTGTACAAATCCGCCAGCATAAAGGCCTCTGCTTCCGTCACGCCGTATCCATAGTATTCCAGCATAAGTTTTGTTTTTTTTATGTTGTTCTCTATGAAATCGTTCATTCTTTCCCCTGCTCGCACTTAAAATCTATGAATCTCAAAATTCCTATATAGTGAAGATTTTTTGTCTCGTCCTTCTTAAATTCCTCACCTTTGATTATTGCTTCAAACTCTTCAAAGGAAATACTTCCTTTGTAGAAGTTTAGATATGCCCTGATCTGACTGTTTCTCGAATACTTTTTAAACATATATCTGGAATTAACCGAAATGTCATGAATCAGCTTTTCTTTGTTTTTTCTGCCATTGTCAAGGTGATAACACACTGCCTTGTCACAATAGATGAAATGAGCATCGTTCATAAACAGTCTGTAGCTGAAATCTACATCTTCCGGTCCCCAACCCTTATAGTTTTCATCGAATCCGCCTGCTCTGCTAAATGATTCTCTCGTAAGACTCGTGCAAAAGAAAGCTCCAAAAGGCCATATTATCCTGTCTTCAAGTGTCCTTTCGTTAAGTATCTCCTCGCGCATGGAAAACAGGGGATCCATCTTAGTCTCAAGGTTGCGTTCCATGTACTCACTATCCAACGTTTTCCATGAATTAAGCGCTTGAATAGTCTGATTGAAATTCTCCCTGTTTACGTCAAATATTCTGCTTATGCACACCGCATTCGAATTTTGCCTGTGCACCTGAATATGGTGCAACAGATTGTCTTTATCAAGCACGATATCATTGTCAAGAAACAGTATAATCTCGCCCTTTGATGCTGCCGCCCCCACATTTCTGCTGGCCGCAAGGCCCATATTCTTTTTATTTCGAATAATTCTGACCGAAGAAAACGCACCATTAGGCCGCATCATGTCAGAGATTTTTTCTTCCAGAATTACATCCGAGCAATCGTCCACAACAATTACTTCTATGTTGCAGTCAGTTATTTCTTCCTGAAGGAAAAGATATTTAAGGCAAAGTCGCGTTTTATCCGCATTGTTGTAGCTTGGAATAACAATGCTCAGTTTCAGTTTATTGTCTCTGCCCATTATGAAGTCAACCCACCGTCAATAACAATATTCTGGCCGTCTATGTACGAACTCTTAGAAGAGAGCAAAAATTCCACCAAATCGGCAACTTCCGAACATGTTCCGAAACGTTTCATGGGAATTGCGTTTAAATAATCATCTTTTAGCTTCTGAGGAATCTTTTGTACCATTCTTGTGTCGATAAATCCCGGCGAAACAGAATTTACGCGCACATTATTTTTAGCCATTTCTACTGCCAGAGACTTGGTCAATCCGATAATTCCGGCTTTTGTGGAACCATAAATAGTCTGCCCCGTCGTACCCTTAAGTCCCGATACGGAAGCTACGTTAACTATGGCCCCTCCTCTGTTGCTAAGCATATGTGACAAAGCATATTTGCAACAATAAACAGCGCCCTGAAGATTTGTAGCGATGACTTTGTTTATATCCGCAATTTTGGAGGTCATAAGAAATCCGTCTCTGTTAATGCCGGCGTTATTAACAAGATAATCCACCTTTCCGACTTCCTTCGCTATATTTTGAAACATCTCTTTAACAAAAGCCTCATCAGAAACGTCTCCTTGCATGAGAATAACCCTTCCGCCTGCTTTTTCGCATTCCGCTTTTATTGCCTCTGAAGACTCAACGTCGGAATAAAAATTCAGAACCACTTTAGCCTTAAGCGATGCAAAACGCCGCGCAATTTCTGCACCTATTCCATTTGATGCTCCCGTTACCAAAACAACTTTATCTTCAAATTCACTTTTCATTTTGCAAATCGCCCCTTTCCAATTTTATTCTGGATACGCATCCGCCCGGCTGGGTTGAAACGGCTACACCTGTCTTTTGGGATTCTTTTTCCATCAACGTGAGTGTTTTCGCAATATTGTATACTTCCGAAGCTCCGAGCATATTCTTTTTTTCAACCGCTGTGCTGTTTTTTTCCAAAGCGGAAACGTCAACAGCTTTCTCAATTCTTCCGTCGGCAAAAGAAGTTATGTCACTATAAGAAGATATGGTGCTCTCATCAAGAAGATATGACACGTCGCATTCCTTTATTTCGGCGTAGATATGCGCACCGCGCGCCTGTGCATGGGAAAGACTTTCAAGCAAAATACAGCTTGAATTTTCACACAGCTCCACCCCATATTTTCCGGCCAGCTTTTCGAGATTATTATTTTCTTCTTCAAGTCCGCTTACAAAAATGGCTTTTGTCTTACCGAAATGAATAAGGTCGTATGCATACGAAACTGCAGAACTTCCTATCAAAGTTGAGCTTTCACCTTTAAGCTTTAATACAATCGATACCTGTCCGGTGGCACAGTTGTTTACTGTATTTGAAAACTCCATGGGACTTACATCCGCCGGACCGTTATAAATAATTGTGTTAAGTATTTTTTCCGTTACATTTAGCGGTCCGTAACAGGTATTCATTACAGACCCGATATCCACAGATTCGTCCTCCGTCTTGATTTGCGCATCATCTCTGCAGATAAGATGCGATAAAAGTGCAAGCTGTGAGAATCTGCATATACGTCTCAAAATCTTATACGGAATATATTTTTCGAGGGTATCAAGCAAAAAATCACCATCTTTTGTAGTTTCTCTTTCACTTTTTTCTTTTAGCACCCCACCGCCGATGTATTCGGGTGTAACCACTCCGATACCGGTTATAACCACTCTTTCTTCTGCGTTCATATCATTCTCCTTACTTACCTGTTAATTCTTGCTTCTATTGCCTGTACCTCTTCTTCGTCCACAAAGCAATCCGGATACTTTTTTCCGGCTTCATCAAAAACTCTTATCAGATTTTCATCATATTTCTTTAATACTTTTCCCGCGCCGGTTAACATTACATGATCGGTATTTCCAATTGCGCAAAGTCTGTTATCCTGATTGTACAGATAATAAAAAAACTTTATTTTTCCCGAAGACGTAGGACACATGTAGGTTTTAAGTGTCAGTGTATCGCCAAAATGGATAGCTCTTGTATACTTGCAGGAAGATTTGACCACCGGAAGCAGATAATCTTTCAGAAGGCTTGATTTATCAAACCCAAGAACCTCTTTTGAGTAGTGAAATCTTCCAATTTCAAACCACACATAATACTTTGAGTTATGAGCTATCATCATGCTGTCGATTTCGGAGAATCTGACCTCAATAGTGCATTGATTGGCATTCATTCGTCAAACCTACCTTTCACTGACCTGTATCGAACCCTTAGCCGCCAATTTCTTTCCTGCGTAAACAGTCGCATCGTAGGATGAAAATTTGCTGAAATGATTAACACATTCCACATATATTTTCATTGTGTCTCCCGGCACCACCTTGTTCATAAATTTAACGTTAGTTGAGACAAGATATCCCACATGTCCGCTTACATCTGCAGTCTCGCCTTCTTCGATATACTTGCTGCCGTATACTATCGCTATCGTCTGAGCAATCGACTCTATGATTAACGCCCCCGGAACCAGCGGCTCTGTCGGAAAATGCCCTACAAAATACGGCTCATTAATCGTCACGTTCTTTTTCCCCACGCCGGCAAGTTCGCCTTTAACCGTGCGCACCTCATCTATGAGCAGGAACGGATATCTGTGGGGCATCATCTTCATAATCTGATTTATATCAAAAACCAAACTGTACTCTTCTTCACTTCTGTTAGTCATAATTGCCTCTCTTAAAAATGTGTAATGGCATGAAGCGTATCAAGTGCTGCCTTTTCTTTTCCCAAAAGCGTCTCTCTGCTGTCCTTAAGAGTGTTCCAATCTGCCCCGCTATTGCTGCAGAAACGATTCATATCCTTAAGAAAAATCTTCCACTCACGTCCGCACTCGTTATAGGCATCCGCCGCGTCACGATACTTTGGATCTTTAAGTATTAAATAGGCCTGCCTTAAAAATCGCCCATATGCCACTCTGTTAAATTCGCTTGCTCCCCATCGGTTCAATACCGCATTTAAGATTAGGAGCCTTCTTCTTTCGATCTCATCGTCAGACCTCACTATTTTCTCTATGTCGTCAAACATTTCATTCATGCCAAAGAGACCGGAACTGTCATAATTGAGGCCTTCAAACAAATAAGGTCTCTTTGTAAACGGGTTCTCCATATTCTGAATCACTCTTACGATTGCGGCATTGATAAGATAGTCAGAGTCAGCCAGTTTATCCGGGAAAATAAAGAAATGCAATTTGTTGCGTGGAGGCACGAAATCAATTCGCCTGGGGTTTCTTGCTTTTTTTAAAGTATTCTTTGAAATCCTGACCGTCGTAGCAAGAAAATTCTCGTTAATGTACACCCCGGTGTCATCGTATCCCGACATGCAGGTTACATGACCCCCTATTCTAAACAGCTTTGAAAAACCCGGGTTCACGGCATTTCCTTTGTCCCGCCGTTTCACAATTTGGTTATAATAAGCCATCAGTTCTACGTCGAGTACTATTGGAATATTGTTGTCTATGTATCCTTTAGCTGCCCTCCAGGCTCTGATATTGTCGGAAGTCTCGTATACCCCATGCTGTACTCTTGTAACCGCAGCAAATTCATCAAAAATATTGTTGCCGACACCCGTTGCCTGAATAAACATTTTTTCTTTGGAATACCAAAATGACAATGCGCCGCTTATCCCAAGGCAAAAGTCCTCATCCCAGCCGTATCCGTTATAATTTGAAACATCGCTCAGAGCGCATGTCATGCAATTGGTACCCATCTTATGACGGAACCCTTCAATCATCTTTTTCATCGCAAAAATGCCCTCTCCACATTATTTTACATATTTTTCTGCGATTCTTTTGGCACTGATCATTGCGCTTACCATTCCGCCGATTTTATAACACCAGTCAGAACAGCAATACAAATTCTTAACCGGAGTCTTTGTATGAATCTTTAAGTCGTCAAAAAAAGACTCGTGAGGAGACCAGCTCCATGCACAATATGCCCCGTCAGAATTTAGCGTGTACCTTTCATAAGTTTTAGGTGTGGCTGATTCTATATAATCTATTTTATCGACCAGCTCCGGAAGCGCTTCCTTAAACAGTTCAAGAACCTTTTCCTGAATCATATTCTTAAGTCTTAAGTATTCTTCTCTGTTGCCGTTTCCCCAGTTGTCATGCCAGCAGTTGGGGCATAAGCATTGAATTGTAACAGATGAAATCGGTTCATTGTTAATGGACGGCGACATAACCGAAGGAGAAAAAATAGATATCGTAATATCATCAAAGAATCCGTCATCGTCTACATCGGTAAAATCTTTAACGGCACTGCATCTTGCATAATTCATTCGGCCGCCCTTCAAAACTTCCTTGACATATTCGGGAGGACATTTAAGCCCTAAAAACGTTGTGAACAAAGATTCTGAGTTTTTCGCTTTCTCAAGTCCTCTTATAAAACTGCTGTCCACCAGTGCTTTGTTATCAAGAAGCTTTAAGAATGCAGTTCTGTAGTCTGATGCAATTACCACATTCTTGGCATAGTATTCTTTGCCCCCTGCTTTTACACCTATAGCCCTATCGCCGTCGGTTACTATCATTTCCACCGGAGTCGAGTACTTAATCTCGATGCCGTTTTTTTGCGCTTCTTCTGCCATTACATTGGCAAAGTGCTGCTCTCCGCCTTCCGGATACCACTTGTCCTCTATAAACTCAGATATCATGGCGCCTAACACAACCGAACTTTGATGGGGGTTTCCATATGATCTGAAAAACTTATAAGCTTCTGTACCTTCCGCAAAAAACTCACCCACAAACTCGCCACTGCTCTTCGACCCGTATTTGGCAACAGTCAGAAAATCCTTTATTTTTTTGTTCTTAAAAATCAGTTTCATAAACTTAAATCCCGACATAAGTTTCTCAGTTCCGGACATAAGCATCGGATTCTTAACTTCCTTAATAACGCTGAAGAATCCGTAAAAAGATTCAAGAATTCTTAAAAACTTATCGATATTCTTTTCTTCACTAAATGAACATCTCATCGCCTGCCTAAACTCTTCAAAAGAGCTGTAGCAAAAATCCAGCCCGATGTTGCGAACTTTCTGCAGTACGACATGCTTATGGAACTTAAGCTTATCGTCAAGCCCCATTTCACTGAGCATAGGAAAAATCGATCCGTGTGAAGAAAAACTGTTGTTGGCTCCGTCAAAGTAATATCCTTTTCTATAGAATCCGCATATATATCCGCCGGGAGTTATATGCTGTTCAAACAACAGTGCTTTTTTATTCTTTTTTCCAAGATAATTGGCGCAAGTCAAGCCGCCTATTCCGGCGCCTATTATTATTGCATCATATTTCTGTTCCATAACCGTTTTATTGTTGACCATCCAAAACTCCTCTGCCGCCAATCAGCGAACTATCAGTGCTTCAGTCAGGTAACTGAATATATAGATACCGACTATCAAAAGCTTACCCATTCCCAATTTCAATTCACAATAATGTTCCAGATACTTAAAAAAGGTTATCAGCCCGATTACTATAGCCATCGTAATAAACAAAGGGACAAGCGGAGCGAATTTGTACCCGAGAATCATGTAGAAAATATTGCAGGGAATAGCAAAAAACACACCGACTGCGCTGCTTATCGTCAATATACTCATCTTTAGAATTCCGGCAAAGTCCGCTTTATCGCTTCTTTTTCCCACATACAAAAAAGTAAGCGATGCCATCACGAGATATGTCTGCAAACTTATTGGGAACAATGCTCCCGCCTGCATCAGATAATAGTATTTGTCACTGAAGCGAATAACTGCGTACGAAGGCACTCCATGGCTAAAGAAAGCCTGTAACGAGAAAATACTGTGAAGCATGATATTAATAACAAAAACACACCATACAGATTTCCACGGTACTTTATAAATGTCTTCCCTGACTTTTTTCATAAACAGCAGCCGATACAAGTCAAGTATTCTCATTTCTTTTCCCTATTTTCTTTTCTTTTTTTCATTCTTTTCTATGATATGAGCAACATCAACGCCGGTGCTTCTTCCGCTGCTCAGAGCCGCAGGTACTCCGCCGTTAAAGTATGTCCACTGGCCTGCCATAAACAGGTTCTTATAAGGGGTGATTGAGCCCATCGCAGCTTCCACATCATTTTTGAAAAATGCCTTACTTTTTTCTCCGGCCCAGCCACAGGAAGCGCCTTCCCACACGCCTGTATACCTTTCATAAGTGAAAGGAGTTGCAAGTGTTGAGTATTCAATGAGATCGCGAATATTGGGTATAATCTGTTCAACCCTTGAAATAAGCGTTTCTTCCACTTCCTTTTTTAAAGCCCTATAAGCTTCCTCGCGCCTTCCCTCAACCGTCTGCCAATCGTTTCTGAAGTGGTAATTGCCTACTGCCGCCACAATCATACTGGTCTTTCCCGGTGCATTAAGCGTAGGATCGTTAAAATCCGGAATGTATATTGAAATATTTATTTTCTTAAAATAATCGGGATCGTTATAATCCACCTCATAGTGCGGTTTTGCATCGTCAAAGAAAATCATTGAATTGGGTCTGTGAATAACGGGCAAATCCTTGGGATCCACGTTAAGTCCAAGAAAGAGGTTTACTATCGGTTCCGTAGTCTCGGCTTTGTTAATTTTATCCACCAAAGCCTTATCCAGATTTTCTTCCCCGATAAGGAATTTGAAAGTCCTCTTATAGTCGGCGTTTGAAATATAATAATCGGCCTTCAATATGCTATTGTTTTCTAACACAATGCCTTCAACGGTATGGTCTTCATTATTGACCTGTATTTTTTTCACACGGCTGTTATAAAGAATATCGGCATCGTGCTCATTTAAGTACTCTACAAGAGGATGTATCATGCTTACCATGCCACCGTCGGGATAATAGAGGTTTCCCAAGAATGTGTCCCACATAAAGGACATGTCAACCGTCGCTATATTCTCGTATCCGCTGGATCTGAAAATATCCCTTACACGACCTTGCGTTTTTATATATTTATCTATGGTATTTTTTTTGGTGATCTTCGTATATTTGGATGCCGTATAAACCGTAGGAAACAGATAAATGGGCATAAGCATCTGCGCAAACATTCTCGCTGCGCCTTCTTTGTACGAAGGATGATGATCGTAGATAGGATTAATCCTTTTAACGATTTTTCTTAAGTGTTTCAGAAGTTTTCTGACCTCATCCAGACTTTCGGGATAATACTTTTCTATCCCTTTGATGAACGCTTCTTCGTTCTCAACGTCAAGATTCATTTCCGGAGTGATAATCTGATGATGTACCTCGTTCCACTTTATCTTGTCCCAGATTCCGAGGTCTCCATAGATTTTGGACAGAATTTTCATAAAGCTGACACTGGTTGGGCCTCCGTCAAAATAAAAACCCTTGTGTCTGAAAGAGCAAATTACTCCGCCGGCATAAGGCATCTGTTCTACCACAAGCACCTTTTTATTTCGCGCCGCAAGGTATGCTGCCGCCGTAAGACCGCCTATGCCGGAGCCTATTACTATTACGTCATATTTTTTACCTGTAACGCCCTCAATACTTTTGTATTCCATACTATTCAGCCCTCTTCACCATAATGGATGCACAATTTCCGGCAAAAGCAAACGAATTGGAAATTGCATAGTTTATTTTCTTAGAAATACTTTCGTTTGGTACAAAGTTACATTTCTCGTACCCTGCCATAGGCGTCTCGAAATTGATTGTAGCCGGGATAAAGTTTTCGTTTATGCATATAACAGTTGCCAGAAACTCTATACTTCCCGCAGCCCCGAGAGTATGACCTATCATCCCCTTATTGGAGGTAACCGTGATTTCTTCAAGCCTGTCCCCAAAGACGTTTCTCAGGGCAAGCATTTCCATATTGTCGTTGTAAACCGTTCCTGTCCCGTGTGCATTCACGTAGTCTATGCACTCCTTGCCGATTCCTGCATCTTCGAGACATTTTTCCATGGAGCGTGTTGCTCCGCCACCATGAGGGTCCGGAGTAGTGAGATGATATGCATCATTTGAAAGCCCATATCCCGCCACTTCGGCAAGAATCTTTGCGCCTCTTTCTTTGGCATGCTCATACTCTTCAAGAATCAATATAGCTGCGCCTTCTCCGATAATAAGGCCGTCTCTTTCTTCGGAAAACGATCTTACATAACCGGAAAAAGAAAGCGACTTAAGTGCATTAAATCCATTTATTGAAATTCTGGAAATAGGATCCGCTCCTCCGCATATCATGGCATCGGTTCTTCCGTATCTGATTGCATCCATGGCAATACCTATGGAATTGGATCCTGCCGCACATGCGGTAGAAACCGTATACACAGGGCCGCAGACCGAATACTGCCTTGATAAAATGTCACATAATTTGGCACAAGTATTGAGATAGCATCCACCATCAACAGAGCCATCTCCTTTTGATTGCGCCTCCATGTACTTATCGATTCCGTCTATGCATCCGAGCGATGTAGCAAGAGAAACTCCCATTCTGTTTTTTGCCACATTAAGATTTCCGCACTGTTCCATCGCCTCGGCACATGCCTTTTTAACAAACTCAATCACTCTGAGTTCCCGTTCTTTATTGTCAAAAAGCGCGTCGGTGACTTCCTTTGATACCTGAGAGGCCTTGTTGGTTCTGTAGCCCGTGGTATCAAATAAATCAATCTCCTTCGTCCCGCACTTTCCACTTTTCAATGCTTCTGTAAATTCTTTGACATTGCTTGCTATAGAATTAATAGTCCCAATGCCCGTCACAACCACTCTTTTCAAAACAGCACCTCGCTATACCTGAATTTACGTTCAGTGAAAGCAGCATTTCCTCTACGGAAATGCCGCCTTCTCATTCAAATCCGTTACATCAAAAGCATGCCCGTCATGACATGCCGATTATTATTCGATTCCCGTTTTTTCTCTGATAAAGTCCGCAATAGTGTTGATGGACTGAAAAATCATCATATCGTCGTCGCCGATTTCAACACCAAATTCATTAGAAAGAGCCACAACAACCTCAAGGCTGTCGATAGAGTCAAGGCCGAGACCTTGCACATCATCGTCACCCATCATCTGTGCCATGGTAATCATTTCCGGAGAAATGCCTGCTGCTTCCATTTCTTCCTCGGTCATGTTTTCAATATTACTCATGTCAAAAATCGGTGCCGAATTATCAATATCCTCCGGCTTAACCCTAAGTGCCAATCTGTCGATGATACACTTTTTGATTCTGTACTCCAGTGTCTGTTCCTGTTCCATTTTTTCCTCCTTAGAATAAAAGCTATTTATCTATACCTTTCCATAAAATTTCACTATCCTGGGTAAAATTGAAAGGCTATAGTTGACTACACCCTCTACTCCCGGGAAGCTGGCCCAGCATCCCACATGGAATAGATTGTTTATTGGCGACACGATTCT